>Ga0123354_10001507_pt1 | contig 28481 bp, 16 predicted proteins | sample TergutLab28metaG_2_FD_97872 | JGI IMG/M metagenome (GOLD analysis project Ga0123354, IMG submission 97872) | Labiotermes labralis P4 segment gut microbial communities from Petit-Saut dam, French Guiana - Lab288 P4 | ecosystem: Host-associated > Arthropoda: Insects > Digestive system > Gut ... | reverse complement strand
TCAACATGTTGATGCGTTTAGCAACAGGAACAAGGTTTGGTGGTGGTGGTGGTGGTGGTGGTGGTGGTGGTGGTGGTGATAGAGGTGGTGGTGGAGATGGAGGTTTAGGTGGTGATGATCACAACTAAAGTGTGTGAACATTTTGTTAACTTACCAGTTTATGTTAGTTTTCAAGATTTAAAAGTTTAAATGTTGACACAAAAGCAAAGACATAAGTGGAACAAACATTATCAGCGCAATTCTAATCAAAAATACGGATCAGGGGGATTGCAGTATTATTATATGGAATAAAACCTCAATTCACTGTTTCTGATGGGACCATACAGAGCAAACAATAGAGGTGTTAAAGGGACAGTTGTGGTAAAAGCACTAAACATGTCTGAAACACAAGAAAACAAAAGATGAGAATTTTACATTTCACAGTCACACCTACCAAAAAAATACACGCATGACAACATTAACATGTGTGTGCAAACAAATTTTTTGCAAAACAAATCCGTAACAGATGCTTAGTTTGAATCACAACATTTCAGATGAAACAGCACCGGTTCCAAGCTCAAAATGTTCCGTTCATCACACCCACCAATGCAGAGCACATGAGTGAACAATTTAACTGTTCTGTAGGCAGCATGGGCCATGATGAAACTCATCCCCAGGTCAATGTCATGCCTGTCTCCCACTTCTACCCACTGCCACTGCCAACCTCAGTAACCACCACACAACACATCTATTCTGGAAGAGCCATTAGCAGTAAGCTCATTGTCTCCGGATGTGTAAGAACTCAAGTCTCCATCCTTCTCAGCAGCTAGTCATATCCAGTCCTCATGTAAGGTATCACAAGTGTTACGTTCAGTGGACAATATGTTAATTTTATAGTCCATAAAAATTATGCATGTTGCAAACGCATGGTACAGTTGTGTGAGAACAACAAACATTTCCACCTTGCACAAAAATGGAGGCATCCAGAAGTACCCTTACAAATCTGGTGAAAACATCTCAAATCATCTAGGTTTTTTTTTTACTTGCATATTAATAGTAACCAATAAAGAAATTTATGCAAGAGTTAAAATACCTACTATAATAGAGACAATAAGGTTAAATAGATTACGTTGGTTTGGGCATGTACAGAGAATGGAAGGAAATAGAATTCCCAAAAGAGTATTATATATGAATTTGGGAACAACAAAACTGAGTGGTAGACCAAGAATAGATGGCAAGATGAGGTGAGAGAGGATGGACAAATAGTTGGTGGAGAAGGGTGGCAGGGAAAAGTACATAACAAAGAGGAACGGAAGAAGCTCCCGAGAACGGCAAGGAATTGTCGCATTCTGCACATGCCAAAGGAATGAATGAAATAGCAATTCATGTTTTTTAAATATTGCTTCACTTATTTTCCAACCATGATCAGCACAAATGAGAAACAGCAGAAATAACAACACTAAATCACACAGTTTTGAATTGCTGAACTCAGGGGAAAGCTAACAAGGTTTGCCACCTTGCAACCAAGCCCCTCCATCACCACCATCACTCATACTACTTGTCAGACACATGCCAAACATTGTGTCAGTTCAGGCAAGTTACTGCTACAGTACTTTCAAAAAACATCACATTATTTTTGCTACTTTTTTTTAGAAACAAACATTCCAGGAATAGCGTGCGTCAAGAACAAGAATGCTGACTGACTGACACAAAACAACACTTCAAGGAACAATACGTTTCATATAATTATATACCACCTACAAAGGCAATTTTTTTGGGACCAGAATAAATGAGCAATAATGCATGACAAGAACACATGGTAATGAGGGACAGAAATGTCACTGTACTTGGTCTAAATTGATCCATATGCCTTCTACAAACTTTCATGATGACAATATCATAGACTGGAGTGCCAAAGATTATAAAAGTGTTACTTCTAAACCAAATAACACAGTACAATTTGCAGCAAAAGCAATGTACTAACATAATTTCATGATTTTTTCTGTGCTCAGGATTTCAAAGTAATGAAACAGTACACCACTCAGTACCTTAAAATTTCACCATCCATGCATCACTTTTGCCACTTAGTGACAGAACTACAACCCAGTATGGTGAAACCTGCCAGCAATGTATGAATGCCAGTCTGTCACAAACAGAATCCAGTAACTTTCTAATTATGTTTTGTCATAAATCTCTCAACCTGAGGACATTCTTCTCATGAACTAAAACAAAGTCTAATAGACAATATTTGCAGTCACTATCCTTTTGATGAAATTCTTGCTTTACATCTAGGAGGTCCCAAGTTGGAATCCAGTCAAAGACCAGCTACCCTAACCAACATTTCATTTGTGGTTTCAGCCCATCCAAGAAATCTCAGACAACACATTCAAAAAGACCATAACTACTTCCTTCCCATTCATCATTCAGAGCCATACAGCCAAGGCATCTGATAAGCATCATCAAGTTAAATAAAGCAAGAATAGTATTATAAATATATTCATGCCACACTGTTCATAGCTGCAACATACCTGTGAGCTCCAGAAGTCTGAAGTTTGTGTAATACTGACTGGAGGTGTGAGACTATTGCTTCTCCGCACACGAGGATGAGTATTACTTGAATAGTTAATGGCGTCTGAAAGAAGACACCATCATGTCACACATACTTTGCACTGCAAGAGACACGGTTTGAAGATATATGCAGCTATGCCAATGACAGTGAATGGCAGTGTTTCCAGTCATGAGGTAACAGGGGAGAGCTAAATCAGTGATGCATGTACACTCACACACACAAATGTGAAGTATTGATGCTCAAAACATCAAATGTTAATTTCATTAAAAAACATTAAGCCTTATTTAATTTGTCCTCTTAACCCTCTGCATTACTTCACTCTGAGCCATAACATTTGTCTTTTAAATTTATGCTACCTGATTGTATAACTCAGTCCTCCGCTCTTCCTCCTCCTGCAATTATTCTGCATAATACATACGAAATGCTATCCTCCTTAATGATACCCTATTTCATACACTTACATATGGATCTCTTTCAAGGTCCCTCAATCTGATCAAAACTTACCCTGCAACTTTGCATTCAATAGCAAATTTCAGGACTTTTGTTTAACTAATGAAGACAAACACAAAGAGATAAATCCCAACATCAGTATTTACGTGTTCCTTCCTAGGCACCTGAAAAATCCTGGGGAGGTAACCTGTAAATAGGTATTATCATCACTGAAAGTTTGTCTATCATTCAACAACTCCTCCTCAAATTTTCGTCTTATATATATAGTTCCTTCCACCACTAAGGGCAATGATTTAAAATGAGATAAAAACAAAACAGGTGACCATGAGTGCCTTCAGTCCAGGACGGTCAGACTGTCCATATGAACAAAAATGCAGCTGTCACAATCCAAGAAAACCCTTCAAAACATGATGTCAGCATGGTATGTGGTAACAGTAAAATATAACAGGAACAATGTATACCAAAATGTGAAAGACAAACTGACTGCACAGCATACTGTACTAGGAAATTTAAAGGTAGGTTCACCCTTTTTTATAGGCCACGAAGGCCCTTAAGGGTGAACAGAGGTATAGCTCTACTCCTTCTAGGACCTCGATACACTAGATGGGGGTGGGAGGGTCAGCCCGACACCCCAGCCGCCTCTACCCCCAGGAAAGACCCGGTACCCATTTTACAGGAGGCTGAGTGGGCCCCAGGGCCTGTCTGGACAGGCGGAAAATCTTGTTCCCACCGGGATTTGATCCCGGACTTTCCAGCCCATAGTCAGTCGCTATACGGACTGAGCTACCTGGCCCACAGGAAATTTAAAGGCACAACAGAAAAATCATGATGACATCCACACAGTGCAATAAGAAACCTCAATGTGAAAGAGGGAAAATAACCTGTCTGTGTGCTAATTACAGTTGGTATATGTGGCATGTTCACCTGACGAGATGGCTTTTGCAGCACATATTAGAATGCCATGGCATGGACAACATACATGATACTTTTGCACTGTTTGTTGAACAGCAAAGTATAAAATTAAATTACTATTTCCCATGAAAATCCAGTGAAGAAAAGTGAACACTTATGTTTCAGAATTCCCTTTGAGAAAAATGACAGTGCAGTGGAACACAGTGTTGGACCAACATTCCTGTGTGTTGCAACTCCCTGAGCAACACACACTTTTACCAGAATTCTTACAAAAGATTTCAATTAGCAACCCTTGTTTCACAAATACAGTAAATCCAATGACAATACTTTACAACACTACTCTCCTAAATGAATGTGGCTTGTTTTCAAGTGTATAAATAGCTGATGTCATGTACTACTGTGCTGCCACCTTTTCCCAGTTATGTGACAAATGCAGACTATTTTATCTGTCATTGAAAATTATGGTCCAAAAATTTTGTCTATCTATGGAGTTACCAGCAGGTGTCCCTCGTGTCCCTGGTCATGGCAGCTTTAGTGCACACGAAGCCTGCCTACACCAGGACATCCTGTGACAGTTGCTATGCTCAGGGACACCCTGCAGTGGATAACAGTGATGTTTCTTAAGAATATTTATAGCATATGTTATCAACAATTCTATAAATGTACAATTAAAGAGTCCATCCACTACTCACACAGCAAAACTAAAATATATACCAAATAACAACATATCCAGAATTATTGTCTTAAGTGCCATTTTACTGCTAGCAAAGTAACCTGTCAGCTGTTCAAGAATACAGACCATGAACGTCATAATGGAACTGGAAACCGTACAGAGTGAAATACTCTTATAGCAATTCTGTAAAAAACTAAAAGCAATCAGGCTGATTAAGCAGGAAGACATACTAGAAGTGTTAAGCCTGAAAACAATATTATTTTATAAATCTGTATTTAAATTACCAATCACTTTGCCAGAATATTATTCTACATAAATTCTGTGTAAATTCTGCATTAAATCGTTCATTTTCACTGTCAATCCACATTTGAAGTCCCAACTTCTTTAATGACTCTGATGCATTCACAAATACAAGTCCCTCCCCAGCACAAATGGTAGATAAAAAGACAATTCTCACCAGTACACTTTCATAAATGTCAATTCTACCTTACTACATTTTGATGAATTCAACCTTTTCCAGCTCAACTGTTCACTTGACAGACAGTACTGTCTCACACTTTATGTTGACACAAAAATGCAAAGTATTTCAGCAACTGCTCTGGTGCGCGCGCGTGCACACACACACACAAAGTCATGCATTGTGTTTATAACATCCAATTTTTGAAGTATCTTACATTCAATGGCAGTTTGTAATGCAGCTGCTCTACACGACAAAAAAACTACACACATAAGCAATCTGATGTGAACACAAAAAGAACACATATTTTGCACACAGAATATGAAAAATTATTCTAATTAAAGTAAAACACAATCACAATGTGCTCCATAAAAAAAATCCATGCTTATTCACTTTGACGATTACAGGACACATTCCATGACATCATGCTATGTAAAACGCATGAGTGCTAACTGATGGCAACACGGTTAGAATGTGAGATCATTTCCTGCCATATCTTCCATTTGCTTATGCGCACCTCTGATGACATTACAAACTGAAGGCGTTATTTTGTAATTATATGTTGGGAACAGCTGGAATGAATGGGAAATTATTCAAGATTTCAACACCATAATATACTATATTGGTAAAAAATTTGGCAAGTTATAAGATTTTAACACTTCTTAGATGGGATATACTTCTAAGTGGGACACGTCATACGGGAAAATTCTGGTAACCAAATGTTCTGGCATCTTACATGGAAAACCTTCTAAAGATGGTTTCCCTGTACATGAACTAACATGATGGATGCAGAACCCAAAGACTGAACACTAGCAATATCAAAGCCATTACAAGGTCCTAAACCAGTACCACTAAACTCCCATCTTCACAACCTGTCTTCCTAAAATCTACCTTACTTTCTGCTTATCATCCACTTCTTGATCTTCCAAGTGGAAGTTTTCCAACAGCTTTACCTATTAAAAAAGATTAATTTAATCTGTACCCTAAACAGGACACCACCTTAATCCATGATGTTGATAAAAAAAGAATTTACGGCACCTGTGAAACCTGTCTTATTATGAGATGTAATGGACGGGGCTGAGTTACAGTTTTGCACAGTGTAGTGACCATTGATTAGAGACATGTCTTGCCCACCACCTCCTCTGCTCTGCTGCTGCCCCCAGATCATTGCACTTTGTTGGTGTCGAGGTGAGTCACCCACCGCAGGTGGCATCACTCGAGATGTTCCATTTGTGATCCGGGCCTCAAGGAGTCTCAACCAGTAGGTAAGTGACCTGAAATGATCATTTCTCAAGAGCAGCTGATAACACAGAAAGCAGGAATTTAACACTTTAAACGCCGAGTTAAATCCCATCAGGAATTTGCTGGCATTGTTAGGTGCTCACCCTATACTCCACGTTAGCAGGATAAGGGTTAAGCAAAATAATAAGAAATATAGATGCACAGTAGCTGCTCACTGTGTTTTCAAGACAATACCTGTTATTTTTCAATGGCTATATTAAAATCTAATGAATGAATTCAAGTAATCCCAAAACAAACACATATAACATGACATACTCTCTGATGTTGGTAGAAATAAATTTCTACTACTAAAGAAAATGTGCCCAGCCTATGACAGTAAAACCTTAGCAATACTGTGAATTATTTAGTGTTAATTTGAAACTGCTGCTTGCATAGAATACATTTACTAAAATCAGCATCAATTCTACTTTTCATTTCATATTGATTTATGCAAATCCACTAAAATAAAAGATATATATTTGAAAACTAAGACATATTTAAGCATAATACATACAAAAAAAAAGTACTGTGAACACAAACAAATCTGAGAGGTACAGAGTAACATTTTGAAACAGCTAACAGGTATTCTAGCTCAAAAGAACTATTTTTAACAGAGTCACAGTTCAGAAAAGGAACAGGGAATGTTCATACTATGTAGGTGGCCTGTAACTAGGAGGAGGTGGGGACTGTAGCGTCCAGGAGCTTGTGGCAGCTCACTGGCCACCCGTCGCACCCCATACCTGACGCCAATTTTTATGTAGTGTCCCTGAGCAGGGGTCTTGGGCATGTTCCCCCGGTGATGGAGACCTTATGGGCAGACAGCCAAGCAGTAAATTGCCGCCCTGATGATGGGAGGTTGACAACTGAAGGGTGGGTGGTTGTCGTTAAAGAGTGAAAGCCCACAGCAATTTCTGTATACTAATGGTTTAATAATCACTTAGTTGTGCGGTGGAGTAGTCCGGTGGTGGAGACAATTGAAGGAGAAACGCTAATTTCTACGAGGCCCTTCACTGGGAAGTGGTCGGCCCGGCTGGTGTCGTAAGAATCCCCCATCTCTAAAGCTCCAAGCCCAGTTACACTAAAGTCTGCTACAGTAGTACACCCCACTCTCTTGTCGTCATCCCCTTACAAACCAGCACACAAAAAACACTGGGGTTACAGACACCCTCTGTTCCCAGTATTATGGGGAGACTAAACAACATGCAGGAATGTCAAGTGCAGAGTGCAACAGGTGGCCAGTGAGCCACCATGTGCCCCAGGACACTACAGGATGTGTTATACAATCATCAAAGAATGTTCCATCTTCTTCCTCAACAATGTGACCAACGACCAAACACAGTATGGTCTTGCCCATTTATCACACAGACTACAACAGAGACTTAGAAATGTCATTCACATTATGTCTGTAGTATGCTAACCGATCATGCCACAAAGGATCATGAGTAACTAGTTAACATGTTAACTGGCCAAAAATAAAATGGTGTTGTTGGGTGAGAGAAGAAAACAGTCTGCACACATCATGGACTTCCACAGCATACACTCCCAGTTCTAACAGATCTAAGTGATACCTGTTATTTAAGCATTCCAATACTAGTCTGCTTCTGCTCCACATCAATAAGGGGTAACCAGTAACAGGTCTGTGAAATACACTGAACTCTAATTTGATGCACTGCAATGGTACACTTCAAGGGCTGAAGGATCAGTGAAATTCATAGCTACAATAGGCATGCTACATCCAATGCATCATGTCAGAAGAGTTCCAGCATATTTAAGAACCTCACAACACATGTATCACAGGCTGGGATGGTGCAATCAGAATTATTACTAGGCTATGGGCTAAATGATCTGGAGTTTGAATCTTGGCAGGGACAAGACTTCATCAAACACAGACTGGCTCTGGGGCCCAGCCAGTCTCCTATTCGACAGGCACTGGGGTTCTCTTCCAGAGATAAAGGGTTGTGGCATGAAGTTGACCACACACCTCCATCTAGTGCGGAGGTCATAAAAGCACAGAGCTGTACCTCTACTCCCCCTCATACCCTCATAATGTGGACAGGGACAACTATTTTTTCCAGTATATATATCAAACATCTGTCTACCTACCTCCTGTCTTCCCCACTAAAGGCAGGATGGATGAGACTGTAGGAGAGCAGTTGTCGAGCCTTGTCAATGTGAGCACCTGTCTCCACAGTGTGGCTCAGGACTTTATGTATTACAGTCACGTAACGAGCTTTGGTTTCATTGTTGCCTGGACGCAAGAGTGGAACATGAAGTAACAGCTGGGCTATTGCTGCATCACTCTCAGCTGGCAAGCTGCTTATAAACCCTGCAACAGCACCACAGCAAGTACATAAAATGACACCACTCACGGGCTCATGTTGCGGTCTCTGGGGTTGCAACACTATGTAGTTTGGAAGGTGCGGGAAAATCCTTTCAATGGTACCTAATGCCCCTGCCTGGTATCCACCTACTGACTACAAGATGATATAAACCGAAACTTGACTACTATGAAAATCTTGTATCAACAGTAAGGTCACTTGTGGGCTGCAACGAAGCATGACCATTTTTCTTGATGTGCAATCAAGGCATAAGGTACCACCTTTCTTACTGTATCAGGTGTACCCTGATATGTCAGTAACATCAATAACAAGAAGTGGAGAATTTCTCACAGTATTCATGTACACAAAGCTGCTACTGAAAGTGCATAAAATTTCTTTTAGATTGCAAGGAAAGATGTGAGAAAGAAACATATTCATCAGCCATCCCTCACTAATGAAAACATCATTAATATTACAGTTCATTATGACGGGACCTGGTTTACTGGAGGCCACACTTCTAATTAAAGAGTATGTTGTATAAATTATGAGAACACTGGTTATGTAACTGGTATTCTTGTTATTTCCAAGTCCTATCAGAAATCTAAAATCAACAAAAATGTTTGAGTACAAATGGTCCAGAGTATTACTTCCGAAAAAAGGATCGTGTAACATTCTGTCATGCAAGATACCCAGTGTCATCAATTGGATATAACAGCTGCAATTTCATTTTGGCAGAGGTCTGAGAAGCACATTTAACAGAAACATAACCATGATAAGTGAAACAGACTGCAAAACACTTACTCACCCCCAGGAAAATATTGTTCATGAAACTGGTGCCATTCAAGAAAGGAAACAGGATGGGAACAGCTTGGCACAACACTCAAAAGGTAGAACCTATGGAATCCTGAGGTACAATCTGCAGTAATTCAGGACATAAATAAAAAATAAAGATTGCCATCTGTACCACACTATGTTACTGTCTGTCAGCTCAAGCGAAACCTGAAAACGTTCATGTGAAAACTCCTAGTGTTTTCGTAATGGGCACTTATAAAAAGAAATGACAGGCCAGGTCCATATAAAAGCAATCTGCATATTCAGTTGTTATACAGAAAAGTGCTAATACCAAGACATTCTTGAAAGGCAACGAATGGTAATGACAGTTTCCACAGTGCTGTTTGAAGCGATGTCCAAAAGACATATTTCTGACAAACAGATATATTACAATACCTGTAAGTGATGTTGAATATAATTTTGCACAAAGTTTTACTGTTGGGAAACAGCATGAAAATATATGATTGGTAACACACTTAAAGCAGAAGGATGCATTGGCTGCTATAAGAACAATGCAACTATAATAGCATTCAAGAAATATAGGCAAGCTATTACACTAGTAAAACTAAGGGCATGGGAAACTAGGAGATCGCAAGATGGACCATCACACGCATCTTGCTCATTTCAGCAATCACTGCTGAGTTTTAAGATGCCAACTGCATAAAAACTTAGAATACTTGTCCCTGCAAATTAATTATTGTTTGCAATGTGTGTCTTAAAAGTTTAATATTTCATCAGCTTTTTGTAGACTGATGCTTGAATTTTCTGAAGTACTTTCCCAATATGTCAAGGAGAAGACTAGATGGCTGAAATTTTGTCAATGCAATGAATAGCAAAATATAAACTTTTCCCATAAAATTTAAGGTAAAATGTAATTTCACGATAAAATAAGACAAATCTTAATTGCAGTATCAAAATTTTGTTCACATAGTCTGTAGAAATTCACTATGATCAGCAAGGTACTATCCACACTCTGAGTACTAGGAGTACAGAGCATCCATTCCCAGTGAAAACAGTTTGACAATACACAGGACTTACCACTCCACAAGCTCAAAGTTAATCTATCAGTTTCAGACGTTTGGATGCACTTGATTGTAATTTGAATCCTGTATATTCTTAAACTACATAAACTGTCAACACCACACGAGGATACTGTAATAATACACTTACACTGTACTTTACCATTTACTGTTATGGAAATTATACTTCAACTCCATATACATCATTTGTACATTGGTGCTCCCTGAACACAATTATAAGAAATAGGTGAAACATACTGAAGTAGTCTCTAATACATATCGATAAGTGAAATTTGTTGGTAATAAAATTTATTGATGTATATCTACTGCATGCAGGATGTATAATACCAAGATTATACTCTTTCCATTATAAACTTCGCTTGCAACATGACTGATACGAACAAAAAACATTTGGATGAAACCCAAATTTAACAATTATCAAACAGGAATGTCCTTACTTATTTTTCACAGTACATACTGCCTTAGAATGTCCTACACATACGTACAGCTTGCACAATTTGTTATGTAACCATATTTAACATGCAAAACTTCTTGAGTAACATAACTATGTTCTAGAACTTGCACAATATTGACTGAACCATTAACTGACTTCATAATAAGTAAATATTTTACTTCACTTAGGATTAACCAGAGAAAAATCTATGTCTTCTGAGCAGTGCTGTTAACACAAAATTTACCAGAAATACCAACAAATGCACATTGGTTTTATGAATGTAATTTTATTACACAGTGGCCATCAAAACATTTTGGCCACTCATGTTGCCATCTTCAGAGTGGTAACAGCAAGAATTCAAATGTATTTATAATGTGTCAGGATCACACCACATTTAAAAATCATACAGTTTTGGTAAAAATTCCTGTCAAATCACAAAATAGTGATGAATATAAAATATTAGAAGTTAAAAATTGTAGTCTGGAGTATGGTTCTGTGCAGAGATGTACACTGAAGGAACATCCAGTTTGGTGAGTGATTACACCATCTTCACAGCGAACTTCCAAGTAGTTTACTGAGCAGACATGTTTTGGTCACATGAGTGGTCACTGCATAATAAAATTACACTCATAAAACCAAAGTGCATATGTTGGTCTTTTTAATAAATTGTATGCATTCATTCTCATAATAAAAGCCAACAAGATGCACTATTTCTCAAATTTATTTTGATAAAGCACTCCACATGTTTCAGACAGATCTACTGTCCATCATCAGGAGTCTCAACACTGTATACACAGCAATACGTATTTGTCATGCTAGTTATGTTGACTGTCTGCTAGCGTATTCCATCCTAACCTCGCTACCAGACAGTTAACAGAACTAGCATGACAAATACCAATTGCTTTGTATACAGTGTTGAGACTCCTGATGATGGACAGTAGATCTGTCCAAAACATGTAGAGTACTTTATCAAAATAAATTTGAGAAATAGTGCATCTTGTTGGCTTTTGTTATAAGAATATTTCATGATACACGGTCCACTGAATGTCAAATTTATGCATCTATTTAACACAGAGAACATGAAATATGTCAGAGGAGTGCAGTTAACATTTTAAGGGTACCTGGGTTGTTGGCCTGTTGCTCATGCAGCTGCAACTCATGGGAGTCCCCAACTGTCTGGTCCAAGACGAGTGACAGAAATCGGGCATTAACATGAGTGACACGTTTTATGAGCGAGTAGAGAGCTACGGTCCTCTCACATTCATTCCACTGATCAAACCAGGAAGAGATTGTGTTCACCTGCTCTCGAAACATTTCGCAGAAAGAGTTATAACATATCCTCTTCCCACTGCCCATGCTGCAAATAAATTGAACAATAACACATAACATCTTATTGCTCAAAGACATTAATTATCAAATCAGCTCACTATCTGGCCTATTACATACAAAAGCACTGAAATTTGCAGATTTAATGTTAATAAAAATCCAACTAGATGCAACAGTATGCAGATATTTATTTACTGCAAAGTCACTGTACATGTTTCGGGTGTCACAGCACCCATCATGAGGAGTACTAAAAACTGTAACCACAGCCTCCGGTATAGGTCATAATATCGGTACAGCTACTTCCCTCCAACGTGGCCAGGTCGGGAGGGAAGTAGCTGCACCGATATTATGACCTGTACCGGAGGCTGGGGTTACAATTTTTAGTACTCATGATGATGGGTGCTGTGACACCCGAAACATGTACAGTGACTTTGCAGTAAATAAATATCTGCATAATGTTGCATCTATTTGGATTTTTATTAACACTGAATTATGATGCACGGAACCATGTGCTTTAAAAAAAAAATTGCAGATTTAATGTTGGTAACAGTGTTTCTTAGAAATGAAACACTTCTACCTCTGCACTGCAGGAGGTTTTTTCCACCTCTCACACCAGGCAATGTTGTATGTATCAATTTAAAACAGCCTACATTCCTTCCATGCAAATGCTTGTACAATGCCTACTTCCCAATCACCACAACCAAGATTCTGCGTTATGTCCCATGTGAAAGGATGGATAGGCCTATGTTTAGAACAATTTTGAATTATCACATACATGTACAATGTGAAATCAGCATTTCTAATGGGTTGCCTATGAAGGTTACAGTCTTCAGGGATGTGACAATGCACAGTCTGGTTCAAATTTAGTGCCAATCTTCTGCTGGTAAATTTCTACTAGAATGCACAGTGTCACACCCTAGCAGTCAGCATGTATAAACAGCGTTCTCATCTCTAATTATCTCCAAAACTATAAAACTTATGGAAAACGCTTACAGCATAAAAAGTGTATTTCATTCTTCTATAAAACTTTTATTAGAAGTATCTATCACTCCGATAAATATCATTCGAGTTACAATGGGTCCCGTATCTAAATAGAACTAACACAGCTCAAAAAATTTTTCGTAAAAATTCTCCAACATTAAGTTTACTAGAAACTGGTCCAGTGATCAAGTTTATTACATCTGCACAGAAGGACGGACAGAATGATTTTAATCAGTGCTCCCCCAGGGATGCAAAAATGACTGAACTTATAATTTTCAGTGACATTTTCCATTATGTACGGTCTCAATTCTCTGTTTTACAATGTATGAATCGTAACCACAAGTAAATGGAAAACAGTGATTTTATGGAATAAAAAAATATTTAAAACCCTACTCCTCTAATATGAACATGGTAGCGCAGTGGTTAAGGTGCTGTGCTACAAATTGGAAGGTCGCTGGTTTGATTCCATACAGTATCGTTGGAATTTTTCATTGATACAATCCTTCCGATCGCACTATGGCCCTGGGGTCGACTCAGCCTCTAACAGAAATGAGTACCAGGAGTATTTCCTGGGGGTAAAAGGCGGCCGATGCGTAAGGCTGACAACCTTACCACCATCCTGGGCCACTGTCACGTAATCTGGGTACCTTAACCTCCTGGAACCGTCTGGGCACCTCGGGCCTCTAATGGGACTGATTTACCTTTTACCCCTCTAATATTTGAATGGAAAATAATCAAGAAGTACAAGCAGGTAACAAATGAGCAAATAAACAAATTGCACTGCATTTAACTTAATAAATTTACAATGAAAAAAAAATGACAGCTATTAAACGGAAGTGTCAGCTATTTTCAAATTGACGCTCTAGTGCTTTGCTGAGAAGAGAAGTCTTGAGAAAAATGAGAGTTACAGCAGTCTTGTGGGACCAATTAAAGAGCCATTCAAAAACCTGCTCGAAGGTAACTAACCACAATGGCGGCAACCCCCCCCCCCCACCCATGGGTCTAAAAGACTTTGTTATATGATTTCTATGAATTATTGCAATTTATACTGCTACCATTGACTCCATAAAGAACTTCTGGAAGACCAGACACACCAATATGAATTTTATGAGCACCCAACTAAAACAGTCATGTGCGAGCATTACCACGATTCTACTTCCCTACACTTACCTGTGTAACATTCAGCACTAACGCTTCCTATGCTGCTGTGAAGTAATGGTTAAAACTATATACAAAAAGAGTAGATGGCAGTAACAGGCATGCTGAGTTAATATTCCAGCACCCTTTTCCATAGCGTGTCATTAGTTACAGCATCACTTAGTGCCCATTCTAATTCCATCAACTTCGGCCACTTCAAGTAAGGCTATCAAAGTACTATGAGAGTAAAGGTCAAGCAGTCCCATTACAGGCCTGGAGTGGCCCAGAGGGTTCCAGGAAGTTAAGTTTCCCATATTTCATGACAACGGCACAGGATGGTGGTAAGGTTGTCAGCCTTACGCGCCAGCCGCCTTTACCCCCAGGAAATGCTCCTGGCACTCATTTCTGTTAGAGGTTGAGTCGACCCCAGGGCCATAGTGCGATCGGAAGGATTTTATGTCAATGAAAAATCCCAATGACACCAGCTGGGATCGAACCAGCAAACTTCTGATTTGTAGCAGAGCACCTTAACCACTGTGCCACCGCGGTCCCCACTATAAGAGTAATGACAGTAAAATGAGTACTGCAAATAAGCACTAGGATGACAAGTGCACAAATTTCCCACTGAAATTCCAGTGTAATACATGCTAATGTAGTAGTAACACAGAGCCACAACAGTAATTACACAGCAGTATGCCGACATGTAAGGCTGTGATCAAAGTACATTCTATAAGTTTAACAATCAGCACAGCTTTCCAATAAGTACTAATTACTAACCAATGATCTACACGAGCTACATGAACCGCTCACCTCTGTCAAGCGGCAAAGTTACGAATGGGTGGAGGTATAACTCAACCCCTTCCCCCAACATGCCTAATGACATTTATGAGGAATCTAACTTACTAAACCCTCCAATACGACACTGAATTTTGATCTCTGAATGATACAAATCCAGTATTATGATTATAGTACCGTAGATATGTTTGAGGCCATTTCCACTATCTTAGACTTTCTTCTAAATATTGAAATATCTAGTAAAAACCTGGAATCAGCAAAATATTTCCTTGTAAGATACCACTACAAATCCTACCCAGGACCAGTTACCATTTTCTTTTTCTTTCTCATCCTTTCAGGGAGCAGAGACCAGGGCGAAATACTTAAAGTATAAAATTTAATTTGTGATCACAGCTGATGTTTTAGTCTGCATCCATACTGCCCACAATACTTACTCACTCCACAGAGAAGAGTCCTTCTTGGGAAACTAACTGGTTTCCAGGTAGTCAAGAAATTCCCTGCATTTTATGGAACCCGAAGGTTCATTACCATATTCACAAGTGCCCGCAACCTGTTCCTATCCTAAGCCAGCACAATCCAGTCCATACCCCACCCCCATCCCACTTCCTGAAGATCCCTCTTAATATTATCCTCCCATCTACGCCTGGGTCTCCCAAATGGTCTCCTTCCCTCAGGTTTTCCCACCAAAACACTGTACATGCCTCTCCCCTCCCCCACACATGCTACATACCCCACCCATCTCATTCTTCTCTATTTTATAACCCACACAATATTGGGTGAGGAGTACAGATCATTAAGCTCCTCCTTATGTAGTTTTCTCCACTACCCTGTTACCTCGTCCCTCTTAGGCCCAAATATTCTCCTCAACACCCTATTCTCAAACACCCTCAGCCTACGTTCCTCCCTCAATGTCAGCGACCAAGTTTCACACCCATACAAAACAACAATGCTGCTTACAATATGTACTTCGAAACGAGATCCAACATCAGTTCTGCACGGCACATACATTAACCTGATTTTCAAGGTTACATGCACAGTACGTTTATAGTGACATGCTATAATCCCTCTACCAAAACCTGTGGGACTTGGGAAAGAACCAAATACAAAATTCTTACGCATTCAAAAAGTTCCAAATTCACGTTAAATTAATACAAAATGTGTGCCAGAGGCACTGAAAAGGGACATTATATATATATATATATATAATTACACGTTTACACACTTATAAGCAATGATGCATTAATGGTGGGCTTGTTCAGAACAAATTACGTAACCGTTGTTTTTTAAAAATTACCAAAATTATGAGAAAACAGTCCAGAACAAGTGGACTGTATTCTCATTCTCTTAGTAATTTGTAAAACAACGGGACGTCGTCCACATAAAAAAAGAAACAAATTATGCAGCTTAGTTTCTGCATAACCAAAGCTGTCAACAGAATCTCAGATCCAACCTGAAGATCCTCCTCACTGCAAGAGTCACCATGCCTACCTGCGTATATATCCAGGATTTTTTTTGACTAAAATCCCACTTCTATTCGTATGTCCGGTTTACCATATTGTATGTCGAATATGTTGCCTCCCTGGCACTGCACGAAGACGAATGATTACGTGAAGAGGGCCAACGAACGAATGGATGAACAAATACAAAAGGTTAACGTGTCTCGACGACCGTTTACGGCACTAACACAAAATCGCGGCGCTACTGAGACGTCACATGTGCAACCAACGTCCGCCGCAGTCGCACAACCCGCTGAAGCACTGGGCTGGTGTTGACAGTACACCACGCGTATTTGCACAACGGATCCCAAAAGAGAACAGCAGTACACGTTAATAAGTTCCGTGTCATGAACAGGCACAGTTCTTCTTCTTCTTCTCCTCCTTTTCCTTCTTCTTCTTCTTCTTCTTCTTCTTATGGTTTTACGAATTAGGCAAGTTCTGACATGTTCAAGGTCACTTTCAATACGTTACATTTAAACAATTACAATATCTTAATTTGTGAGCTACATGTATTGCTTCATTAGCCACTCAGTTCAGTAGCACTCCTGCCTCTTACTTGGTAAATATGGGTCCGAAGTTCAGCCTGAATATCGGTTATTCTTGTTAAGTATTCAAGGTTTTCTAACCCCCTCCGAGGTCAATATTGCGTTAACTACTTCCGCGAAGCGAAGTCCTTGAGATTCAAACATTAGTTCCCTCATAATCAGCACAATACACAGCAAGGTTGAGGAGATGGTGTCGTCGGTACAGTGACTAGGCTATGGACTGCACGGTCTGTGGTTCCAATCCTGGAGGGGGCCAGAGATATTTCTCTTCACCAAAAACGTTCAGACTAGCTCTGGGACTCACCCAGCCTACTATTCAGTGGACACTGGAGTTAAGTGGTCACCGCTTACAGTTAACCACTCACCTCCATCTCGTTCCAAATTTAAAAATGGGTGGACCTGTAACTCTACATCATGGTGGAGACAGGAACGACTCTACCTCTTTTACTACGGTAAGGTTGTGTAGGACCAACTGTGGCCAAGAGTAGTTCTGGAGACACAACTGTAAAAACCTCAGTTTTAATGAAGATTTCAACAGGCTAATTATAACACCCACCGAAATCTACATAGAAAATGGGGTTTATATAAAGCTCTCTAGGTAATTCTCAGAGTACACTGCAATTACACATATGAAACAATATACAAAATTTCATAAATCACAGTAGTATCACAAAATTTTCCACATACTGAACCATAATTCTTCATCAGAACAGTTTACAGAATATCACACTCTCAATGTGGGTATGATACAAATGTAAAGCCAGCAGTAATTCCCACATTGTACATGACTGAATTCTGTAATGATGGGAAAGCGCAGCCTTAAACATTTAAAGAAATAATTTTGTAAGCTAGTAACAATAGCACTACTGTAATTGCCTTGTGTATAGTGATGTATGTTATTATTATCCTCAACAGATCTATCTGCCCCCTACCTTCTACACAGCCACCCAGCAGTACTGTAATATCCCTAGCAACTTTGGTTCTGCAAGTTGGTAATTTTGGGGATACTAAATAAACTTGCTATGTGTCTATAATACATACACTAATGGTACAACGGTCTCACAGGCCACCACAAATATATGTACAAGATGCATGTTACATGTTTCTAGACTGCCAGCACAGAGTGCTAAATGGTGATAATGCATCTGTGCATCACTAAGAACTGTAGAGTTAATTAACTGTAAATTAGTGTGGTAAGTGTGGCTTTAAAAGAACAATGCATTTTTGTGCCATTTACAATTAAGGTGAATCACTGGTGGTGCTGGACAGCATCACAGAACAAAGTTCAAGAGATGCTTCCAAGGTGGTTGAGGCAGTGGACCCAGTGTACACGCTACAAAGGAGATTACTTTGAAAGGGACAATACCAATCCACAACTGAGATATGCATAAAGTTTTTATACTGCCCCACTCCATAAACTTTTGGCATGCACCCCAGCTTCAAAACACTAAGTTTATTCAGTTTCACAAAAACTACCAACCTGCAGATATATAAAACTACAACAAATACCACCAAACTACTGCCCAGTTTTTAATAAAGATCACTTCATCTGTTGTGATAGTTTTAGAATTCAAGTAGCTACAAACCCAGTTCTAACCTAAATACTTTATCACAAGTAACAGTTTTAATGAACGTCATGACAAATAACCTTGCTCACACACCTGATGACAATACAATCACTAAAGATGTTAACAGATCTTTGAAGAATATAAACAACTTTCATTAACCCCGTGATGCCTAATGACAGCTATAGTTGATGCAGAGTGTGATTCTCACAAAACTGAAGGACAACTGACGTTGTTGCCCAGAATGTGTCAATTATGGCACATTCTCACACAGCCCTCAGCCGATATATAGTGCTTTGTTATATGCAGCTGTCTCCACTCAAGAGCAAAGGCAATTTGTCAAACATAATTTTCCCTCATCTTCCCCTTAAAACCATACAATTAATTCTGGCATCAAAGGGTTAAAAGGTAACTGTCTGTAGACTATACAACACCAAACTTGTGCTTCCATGACATTACAAAAATACAGATTACATGCAGTTGCCAATTTAAGTACCTTTAATTTACAATTTATAAGTGATGACAAATGAATTACTGAAGCTAGACATGTAACACATGACATAGAAATAGATTATCACCCTACCTGCAAATTCTGAATGAAGAGGTGTTTCTATGCTAGTGATTACAATCCCAGCAATAGTACGAACCTTTGCGGTTATGTTCAATAAATTAAAGTCTGCCTAAACCTGTACATTACACATACAAGAAATTCTTCGCAAAATGAAAGGAGGAAGCATTTGTTGTTGCTGTTGATGGCAATATTAGTGATTCTGGTGGTGACAATGGTGATGATGACAATGTCAACATCCTTAGTTTCAAATAATGCAAAAATTATAACTTTACTAGGGATGTGATTGTGTTCCAATCTATACCTGAGAAAAATCACAAATTTGTAGCAGTGGACGACCGTTACACACAATTAAGCTTTATAAGTTCAAAATTAAATACCTTGTACTGGAACACAACAAGACCACTGAAAGAGGAATATGTAATTAATTTCTTGCATATCTTGCAAGGCCAAACACTCACGTGCCTTTTTTTTTTTTACCCTACCTACTATTTCTTGAATTGCTACACTGGAGAAGTGGCATTTCTACTTATGTATTATAAAGGATCTAAGTTCTTCATACTATGCATAGATATTCCTTACATGTACTGACAACTTAACGGATCAGAGTCCTTGAGAAACTAATAATTTATTAGGCAGTCAAGGAATTCCCTGCATTTTATGGTACCTGAAGAGTCATTACTGTTTCACAAGAGCCAGCTAATTTCCCCTATCATGAGCCAAACAAAACCAGACAATGCCACACCATCCTATATCTTTAAGATCCATTTCAATATTACCCTCCTATCATCGCTTCAGTTTTCACCACCGTAATGTTGTATTCATTTCTCTTTTCTTCCATACGTGCCAGATCTCTGCCCATTTCATCCTCCTTGATCTGAGCTCCCAAATAACATTTTGTGATAAGTATAAATCATGAAGCTCCTGACTATGCAGTTTTCTCCAGTCTCCTATTACCTCCTCCCTCTTCAGTCCCATTCTGAAATGGCCTCAGCCTCTACTATAAGATGGTTTTCTTCAGTCACTCCAAGATAATACTAGAACTGTAAACTAAAACAATCCACAACTTCCTTCTGCACCCCACTCACTTAACCATATCAAACTACATAATCTGATAACTTTCCAGAGCACTGTATAATAATCAAACACCTTACATTACCACAGAAAAATCATGCCTACATTCCAAATATAAATACATCTTAGGAGGGAAGAAAAAAATGTTAAAAGTCCTATTATTCACAATGCTGAACTTGGTGAAATTCCAGATACTGTTCATATATATGACAGAGGGTTCTAGTGTTCAAGGTCATGTGATTCCAGGCATATGTGCAGATGGAACACAGCTGTAACATTTCAACATGGTGACCCTCTAAAGAAACTGGCCTCACTTGGTAGTCCAAGACACTAAACGTGTTGGCAACTTATATCCTGCAAGAGCTCCTGCAAGTGTATGGCAACAATGTGATGTAGAGGCAACAGGTTGCCAAATGGTGTCATACATTTTAATCTGGCAGGGACAATGTAATGGTGACAATCGAAGCAGACGACAAAGTTCCTTGATGAGAGTAGCCAACACTGCACACATCAAGGAACTCATTCACACAGACAGATGTGCACCTGTATGGCACATGGCACCTTACTTTGAATTATGCTATAGCACTGTGCAGTATATCACGGTGGGTGTGTCTGTACATTAACAAACAGGAGAAATATGGCAAAAATTATAGCCTGTCTGTTTCCTACAACATTACGCAGTTCAGGGAAACAAATGTCTGCAACAGTGTATCACTAGCGATGAGGCATGAATCCAACATCTCACTCTCACCAGCAAGGAATCAACCATCAAGTGGACACACCCCCAGCTCATCCTGGAAGATGATGTTTTAAGTGACACCACCTGCTCACAAAATGCTGGCCACTGTATTATAGGATTTGTTGTGTGTAATGCTGGTGGACTTCCTGGAACATGTTTACACGAACAGGTACTGCACCATCCCGAAAAGCTTGCAAAAGGCCATGAGGGGAAAACATCCTAGCCTCCTTAGGAATGGTGTGATTCTCCTCCATTCCAACACCAGACTGCACATGGCAGACTCAAAGCTTATTGTAAAAGCTCAGTTGGGAAACAGACCATCCCCCACACAGCCTGGATTTGGCACCCAGTGATTTTGTGTTCCAATCTTGAAAAAGCACTTGTGAGAACACTCTTTCACCTGCCATGAAAACATCAAATGTGCAACCATCAAGCGGTTGACGTGACAGGGACATTAATATCTGCTTCCAGGATGGACAAACTTTTCCCACATTGTGACAAGTGTCTAAACTGTCAACAGAACTATATTAAAAACAGTGTACCAGTGACACATACATTTTGTACTGTCAGTTTTCTCCACTCAAATGTTGCCTTTTATTTATGGGTAATGTAAATTTAGTGTCTGACCCACTTACGTACATACCTACAGAACTATGAGGACAAATGAAAATTTCTTACCAAGTGCTATCTTTCAGTTCTTGCAAAGAGTTCAGATTATTACATGAACTGTACCTTAGAACACCCCACAAACAAAAGCTACACAGATTTAAGTTGTATGAAGGGGAGGGCACAATCCTTGTTTAAACACTCTTACACCATTTAACTCATCCATGGAATGATAAACCACAGTCACCATAGCACTGCCCTGTATGAAATGTCCATGCTCTTCCTTCTTCAGTCAAAAAAGTTAAAAATGCACCCCAGATTCAGTATTGCATAACATTCAGAATGCACTAATTCCTCATAAAACACAGGCTGTATTGAACTCCCAATACTAAATGCACACCACGCCCTATTTTAACAACATGTACAAGCATTTCATAAACATCAAAGTTTCTCATATACAAATATATACTGCTGTGGCTGTTCATGCATCCAAGTAATTTAAATCATGGGCATCGTTGCTAAGAAATAGAAATTGTAGGACAGAAAGACCATTATACACCAACTCCTGGACCTATCACACTGTCAGTTTCTTGTTTCATTCTGTTGCAATGTGAACTATATTTTCTGGACTTTTGTAATTAACAATCACAAGTGAGGATTACTCTTTCACATTAGGTTCTCAACAAGCCCCAGTGTCATAACAATCCTCTTCAGTTAGTACATGCCCTTTACTTTTTGCCTGCCACTGATTTGTCTTTCAGATCTCAAACATTAATTTTTAAACTGTTCCTTTGCATGGGACTGAACTAACACAATATTCTGTACATATCATCTATGGGCAATATTTTAAGGAGGTGCTATATATAAATATCATTTTAAACAAAAGCAAATTATATTACATTCTCTCACACATCACACAGTATACCACTGCCTCATGTGCATGACATAATCTAGTTGATACCCTGACATCTTATGAGTCACCAAGGTGGCAGTGCTAGTCTTGCTTTCAACAGTTTCTTGCCCACTCACTCTTACAAATATTTCTATGGACCAGAGACATGACAGAAAATGACCCAGCAGCAATGGCTTGTCTTACCACAAACAAATTTTCAATAGCTGATTTAATTCTCAAATCAATACTATAAGTAGTGTAGGACAGGTGAAATTCATTACATTTAACCACCTTCTTTTGAATGTCAGTTATGATTTATTCATTTGTTCTCTTACTTCAGTCCAAACTTTGCTTTGTGTGAACGAACTGTGGTTAAATTGTATTATGTTATTCAGTTTTCTTGGTCACCCACCTGCAGAAAGAGGTTTATCACCATGACCCCTATGTCCTGGCTGGACCTAAGCACTTGTAACCCCATTGCACATGCACCAATAATAAAAACTTACTCCATAAAAGTCACAATCCATTCATTGTTCAAAAGCAAATCATTCTAATCTCTTCAGGACCAACCCCAAATATATGGTACTTATTTTCAGATTATTTTTCCTCACTTTACACCTGTGATATATGTTCTTTGAATACCATAATTTTTGTGCCAGTGCATAAATTAAGATTAAAGTAGTACACCTTCTATCCAGGTAAAATAACTACAATAGCAATTTAACTACAAAAACATGCTTTAGAGGGTATATGTGCTTGAAAAATATGAGGGTAAGAAACTTAAATTCCTGTTCATTTAATTTGTCATGGTATTATAAACCGAACATATACAGTAACATCTGAATGGAATAAATCCTCACCCATTTTAGAAGCGCAACAGTATTTTTTTTAATGAAATAAACGATTGTAACCTTGCTATCAGTAATATAGAGCTACATTTTAATTAGCTGTACTTTATTTAGTATGCTATTGGAAACGGGTATGGCCTAATTTTAAAATACCATGTCAGGGGTCACTGTCTGTCCAGACTTTTTCATTCACTATGATCAATGAAAACCAAACCTAACTACAAGTTGTACTTTCTTCGCATGTAAACAAATGCAGATTTTCGTCAAATGTTTTTAGCCTATGGTGGCAACAGAATTCTTGAAAACCTGATGCTTAGGAAATGTTCATACAAATTTTTAAAAATGCACCACACCAACATAAGCTTCTAACAGTCGAATATATGCTTGCAGTCACGCAGGTGACATTATTAAAAACACAATAACAAAGTTCATAAAAAGGGGCCTTATTTTCAATGTTGTCATAACTCACATGGAAGAATATTACTTGTTTCCCTAATACACATCAAACCTAACTTGATAATTGCAATGGACTTATAAAATTTTACGTGAAATATATTTCCGAGCAGCATACGTTAATTCCGTTGATATGTACATTTATTTGGCATTAGCAACAAACAACTTACTCGGCACTGCACCTACAGCAGCAAGCCCAAAAAGACCAACCATGCTATCAACAATAAACACACTGAGTGCATGAGATCCCACACAGGTCAGTAATACAATTCAGATCAACTACAATCAAAATTCTACACATAATTGTTTGTATTTACCAAATTAACTTGATGCTTCACGCATAATTCACAGTCCCACATTGAAAATGCAACCCACCACACACATTCGGTCAACAAAAACAGTCTATAAAACGTATTAATGTTGTTCTACTGTGACGTCAATATCTGACACCGTTCTAAAATCCTGTGCTGGTATTAGTAGTGCCATCGCAGTAAAGGCTAATTCAGTGTTTCATATAGGCTCAACGCGATTGTAGGCTATTACTTTAGCTTGTTACTGCAGTTTGAAATAATTAATGCTGTGTACCGAAACGAACGTGGCTTTCATACGTATATATTTAAGTTCGTGTTGTTTCTAGGAATTCGCATATTTCCCATGTTGGTGGGTGTGTTCTATGTGCTGTTTACATTGTAAGGTGATGGTACTGTGAGGTGTAAGTTATGGAAGTCACGTATGATGTTTACGGAAATTAACAGATATCCGAAGTAGAAGAATTGCTGGTAATTTATCAGCAGATAAAACATATTTTGGCGGTTTTATGTGACTAATGTTGCATTGTAGTTGGTACCGAATGATGCTTGTCAGTCGAATATGCTACCTGTCAGATAGAAATGCGTACGGTTTTTAAGTGTTCATTTTTCACCTAGATTAGTTGACGGGAATTTGCGATGACAACAGAAATATTGGAATTACTTTGTAATTCAATGAAACTTGAGCGAGATAGAGGTGTTGGGGAGTTGCAGCGGGTGTTGCCAACATGCAGTGAAAATGAAAGACTGCAGTTTGAAGTTAACCTTATACTTCTAATTAGTGATTCGGAAACATCTTGGGAAACAAAGCACGGCTGCTTGTTAGGAGCAAAAGCCGTAGTTCCATACCTGAATCTAGATGATGAACACGATGCTAATTTTGTGCATAGCATAAAAACAATTGCAGAAAAACTTCTGACAGACATTGAAGTAAGGGTACGGATGGCAGCTGGTAAGTTCTTACAAGTCTCCTGGTAACTTACTTTAATTGAAACACAGAAACCTGCATTTGTTATGTTGAACATATTTAGCTTACAAAAAAAAACCTTTAATGATATTAACAAATACCAGAAAAAAAGTCATGCAGGAAATTATTTACTACCAAATTTTAACTCTTCAGTCTCAATATATTTTTTCACTACCATGTTTTGTTTGTAATAATAAAGATAAATATATACGAAACTTAGACATTCATGGTAGAAATACTAGATATGGTTCTGATTTCCATTATCCCACATCAAATTTAGCAATTTATCATAAAACTCTTATTACGTGGGTTTAATAGCTTTTGATAGTTTACCATCATGTATAAGGGATAAACTTTGGGATATTGAAGAATGTAAATGATTAATTAAGAACTTTCTTTACTACAATATCTTTTATACATTGGATGAATATTTTAGCTACAATAAAAAAGAAAACACATTGTGAAGATTTTTAACATATCCTAATAGTGTGTCTGTCATAGAAATCTTATGCTTCTGCTTGCTTAATCATTATTTTAATTTTTTATTTGTTTTTTTGTTTATTATTATATTCTTATTATTCTAATATATAGTATGGATGTATATTGACAAAAGCCCTTTGCTATGCTTGTAAAGAAAATAGTGTGTGTTTGACGAATTCCATATCCCTTGGTGCTGTGATTGTACCCTCTGAGGACTGCTGGTATATGGAATAAATTGTGAATAATGATGATGATGATGATGATAGTGGACTGGAATTTAAACAAACAGGAGACTCGAGAGTCATGGTGCAATGTTCAAGCTTTGTTATTTTGTAGCACCTAATACTGCAGCTATAAATAATGTATGGAACAAAGTAACTGTGAGTACCTTTTGGTGAAGTTCAATGTGAGGTCTGTTGATTTTTACATATTCACCTTCCCATACCTGCATAGGAACAATCAGCTTCCAAAGAAAGGCATGATTCTTCACTTTTTAAGGTCCAGGTAATGTTCTTACATTTAATACGGCTGCTGTTATACCAGGGTGCTGATAAGTCGTTAGCCCAACCAGGAAGGAAACAAGCTTGGAAGCTTGCCAGGGATGCATGTGATTTCAACAAAATCGAGACACGAGCTGTCATCAAGCTTCTTTTCCTGCAAGGCAAGGCGCCAAAGGAAATTCACGCCATTCTGTCAGAAACATTAGCTTGTTTCCTTCCTGGTCGGGCTAAGGACTTATCAGCACCCCAAGAAATAAAAGTGGAGCTGGAAAAGGTCCAAATATTTGGATGGCTAAAATATTGAACCTCTTTTATCAATCCACTGCCCCAGTAGTGTCCAGTTGAACCTTGGCATAGGGAAATGGGACTGCATCGGTTCTGATTGCCTTAGTGTTTTCAATTTGTGGTTAACATACAACATTTAGTCGCTTCCAAAGGCTCTTTGTGGAAATCCAAACAAACATTTTTGAGGATGTTGGGTTGGTGGAGGAGGAGAGGGAGAAGATGTGGAACGTTGGCTACATGAATATCGTGATTTTATTCAGCTACGTACATCTGTATAATCAAAGATGTGATCAGCACTTATGCACATATGTCCTTGGAGATTTTTGTCTGCTAGAATGTGATGCCATGTATGTAGTCTTCCAGATGCATACTCATATTTTAGAGAAACCCACTACAACATCAGAACAATTGAAATCGTTGCTACATATCTGCTGGGTACCTAGCATTACATCCAAGAAGACAGCAATCTTCACAGTCAGTGCCATAAGTAAATAGCTCTCCGGACAGAGTGTGGCAAGAATTTTTATGCCAATGTATGCACGTAACATGATGATCAGGATACAATAATCAATCAATCATTTATTACACATTCATCATATCGATAGGTAATTCAATAAAACTATTGGATGCTTAATTTGTCACCAAATAAATACAACGTGAGGAATGCATGTAGTAGCAAGAAAGTGAGGGAGAGATGTGGAGGGTTGACATACAGTATTCAGTGTACATACACTGTATGAGAGAAACTCTTTAGAATTGTTATTATTCTTTCTTTAACATTAAAAATTTATAAACCAAGAAATGGAGATGTGTGTAATCATTTCATAATGCTACTGTAAATTGCACATTTTTATTTGTAAAATTTTGAGAATAGACTGTATTTTATTGAAAATGTCAGTGCCACCATAGTATGTATTTCACGAATGCATGAGAGAGATTGGCATTTGGTTTATGGAGACAGTACTTACGGCTTGGATAAACACTATGTACCGCCACATTTGCCTAAAAATATTTTTGGTTATTGCAGTGAAATTAATCAAAGAAAAAAAGTATTATGTTGGAAAAGGTAGGGTCTTTATCACTTCTATAGGTTTCAGCTAAACTAGGCTTAACACCAGTCAGCTTTAATTCTGACAGTTTTCTTTGTGAAGAAAATCTCTTGCTGTGTTAGGTGAACCCTCCATCCCCACATTATCCCAGTGTTCACCACAAAGTGAAAAATGAGTGAAATACATTTATGTTAGAGTTTGAATCCGTTGTTAATATGCTTTTGGAAAAATTTAAAAAATTTGGCTAATTAGGTGGGGAAACATCTGGAAAGCACAAGCCTAATAACATCATTATTTTGCAGTTTTGCAGTAAAATTGATGGGTGGTTACAGTCACAATTGACAGTATTAAATCCTTTCATCTTCACATTGTTAATTACACATATGCCATTAAAGGCACTGTGTAACTAGATGATAGTGCAGTCAGATAGTTGGGAGCAAATGAAATAAATGGCAGCATAATGAAATTGTGATTTTGTGGAAAAATGGATTTAATGGGTAAAAATTACTGATGTAATGAACTTCTTGTGCTTTTTGAGTGGGGAATCCTTTCAAGTGGGAAACATTAACAGGACATTGTATATACTTAGCTTATAAAATAATTTTAACACTAAATTATTCTAATGTTATAGACAAGAGATCCTCTTGAACGATGTCATCTTAAGGGAGTTTCACTGTATTTATTAATTTGCAAGCCTAAAAGTGGACAAAAATTTAAAGATCAAGATATATAGAACTATAATTTTGCCTTTTGTTTTGTATGGGTGTGAAGCTTGGTCGCTGACATTGCAGGAGGAAAGGTAGCTGAGGGTGTTTGAGAATATGGTGTTGAGGAGAATATTTGGACCTAGGAGGGACGAGGTAATGGGGGAATGGAGGAGATTGCATAACGAGGAGCTAAATGATTTGTACTCCTCACCCAATA
>Ga0123354_10001506_pt1 | contig 28482 bp, 12 predicted proteins | sample TergutLab28metaG_2_FD_97872 | JGI IMG/M metagenome (GOLD analysis project Ga0123354, IMG submission 97872) | Labiotermes labralis P4 segment gut microbial communities from Petit-Saut dam, French Guiana - Lab288 P4 | ecosystem: Host-associated > Arthropoda: Insects > Digestive system > Gut ... | reverse complement strand
ACTTCAGCATCTCTCGGCAGTGGATATGGAGGTTATGGCGGTGAAGGATCAGTGGCGGGATCAGGATCTTCTGCCCATTTAACTTCAGCATCTCTCGGCAGTGGATATGGAGGTTTTGGTGGTGCAGGTTCAGTTTCGGGTTCAGAATCGTCTGCGCACTCAACTTCAACATCTCTCGGCAGTGGATATGGAGGTTTTGGTGGTGCAGGTTCAGTTTCGGGTTCAGGATCTTCTGCACAGTCAACTTCAACATCTCTCGATAGTGGATATGGAGGTTTTGGTGGTGCAGGATCAGTGGCGGGTTCTGCATCTTCTGCGCAGTCAACTTCAGCATCTCTCGGCAGTGGATACGGTGGTTTTGGTGGTGCAGGATCAGTGGCGGTTTCAGGATCTTCTGCACAGTCAACTTCAGCATCTCTCGGCAGTGGATACGGTGGTTTTGGTGGTGCTGGATCAGTGGCGGGTTCAGGATCTTCTACACAGTCAGTTTCAGCATCCCTCGGCAGTGGATATGGGGGTGTTGGCGGTGCAGGAACAGTGGCGGGTTCAGGATCTTCTGCCCAGTCAACTTCAGCATCTCTCGGCAGTGGATATGGAGGTTTTGGTGGTCTAGGAGCTACAGTAGGTTTAGGATCTTTACCTCAGTTAGGTACAGGATCTTACGTAGGCGGGCAAGGTCATATACCTCAAGGACTTACAACAGGTTCAACATCTTCAGCTCATGTTTCTGCCGGGTCTTCAGCAGGTGGATTTTCAGGTTGGAGTGTTCGAGGACATGGAATCGGTTCAGGATCGGCAGCTCATACGAACTCGGGATCGTTCGCCAGTTACACTCCCTCAGCATCTCCTACAACTTTCGGTTCTTTCGTTCAGCCGCCGACTGGATTTGTTGATGGTGAATTCGGCGCTGCTGATTCTACGCACAGTGCAGGCTCTTCAGCCGAATCAAATTCAGTATCTCTCGGAACCATCGACGGTGCTGTAGGATCTGTGGCAAAATGAGGATCTACTGATTGTCCAACTCCAGGATATTCTGGTATTGTCGATTGTGTTTTAACATCTGGGACGGTATAGGATTCTTAAGCCTCTATCCTTGGTAGATAGACTCTGACTATATTTTGCGGCACGCCAATCACAAGCGGGTCCTCGTCTATTGTTGTTGCTGTAAAACATTGAAACATGCTGCAGATAATTATTAAAGCTTCTAATACAGACGACGAGTTGAATCGTTTAAAACATTTTTCTCTTCATCTTGAATGTTTCTTACTTGGCTTTAGTTTTCGTAAATCTAAATTACTCTTTCGTTTTCAAACAACTAGAGTTCTAAGCTAAAAACTTTATTACAGCCTCAATATTCAGCATAACAAATTTAAAGCCATTTTTTCGTTAAGTATGAAAAATGATGTTTTCTTAAAATAGTAAATAATAATTAATAATCAAGTAGATGTAAAATAAAAAAAAATAAACGTGTCTCTACTTCACATTTTATAATACTGTAGATCAGTTACATTGTGTCTTGATTAAATATTTTGAAGTATTGCGTACATTACAGCTTGGTTAAATATTTTCAAATATTTTTTCTCAATTAGTGGTCCGCCATCTACTGCTTACCACATATTCTTGTTCTTGTAACAGGTAACAAAATTCCATTCTTACAGCTAGCAGTTGTTTTTGCTTTTTTTCCTCCTTTAGCGGTTGCGTATTTATGAAGTGTTATTTGGTGCGTTCTGTGTAAGGTACTGTTTGAGGAAGAAGAAAAAACCTGAGCATCGAGCATGGTTGCTAGTGTGCCAGGTATTTTCCGCTTCTCCCCCAGTATCTCTCCGACATTGTTTAGGTTGCAAGATAATCACAATTGTGTTGATTGATGGACACTGAACCAAACATACTGTGCTATTTCACTGTTTCACAGCCTTTTGATACACTCGTTCACATGCCTGTATAACAGAAAATTCCTTAGCTGTAATAGGTGTGGTTGTTCGCCTATTGTACATTTCATAGGTAGCGGCCTCTGCGACGAGTGTGAGTGTGTGTGTGTGTGTGATACAGAAGCTTCAATATTAAGACGGCCTAAGTCTGAGTTGGCCTGTTGTGCCCCAGGAAGAAAAGATATCAACAAGAATGTGTTATTAAAGAAAAAATAATTATTTCATGACGAAATGGGGAGAAGTACGTAGGTTTGGGTAATTTGACATTCAGGGGACTGTGCATCATGATGTATTCTTATAATAAAAGCCAACAATTTGCACTATTTTTTAACTTTATTTTGGTAAAGAACTACATGTTTCGGACAGACTTACTGTCCATCATCAGGAGTCTTAATACTGTATTCACAGCAACAGGTATTTGTCATACTAGTTATGTTGACTGTCTGCTAGCGAGGTCAGGATGGAACTCGCTAGCAGACAGTCAACATAACTAGTATGACAAATACCAATTGTTGTCAGTACAGTATTAAGACTCCTGATGGTGGACGGTAAGTCTGTCCGAAACATGTACAGTTCTTTAACAAAATAAATTTGAGAAATAGTGCATCTTCTTGGCTTTTATTATAAGAATATAGGTTTGGCTATTTGTGACATAAAGAGCGATTTTTTAAACCTCTTGTTACTCTAGGAGCAACGTTGCCATAGACACGTGGTTAATTGTTGCAAGTGGGAATTGAAGTAAAAATAAATTTCACCCAACAACAAGCCACGAAGGCCCAGATGGATAGTTAGAGGTATAACTATACTCTTCTTTAACCTCGGCGCTAGATAGGGGTGGGTAGTTGAGACCACCCCGACCGCTTAACCCCCGGGAATGACCCGGTACCCATTGAGCAGAAGGTTGAGTGGACCCCAGGCTCGGTTTGAACGGGTGTGGAAAATCTCGCCTCCACCGGGATTCGATCGTAGGACCGTCCAGCCCGTAGCGAGTCGCTATAAAGACTGAGCTATCCCGGCCCATAGGAATTTTAAGTACATATCTCTGTGGAGGAATACTGAAAAGTATTGTCTGTTGCTGAATTGCATATAGGAATAAATACGAGAAATTTCGTTCCGGATATTGGGAACTGGTAGTGAGATGTCGGCAGGTTTTGTTAACCGAATGTGATTGACATTTATAAAGCATGCTCTAACAGGTTATGTCGTGATGTTGTATCTGTTGTTTAATGAATTAGGTTAGGCGTATGAAGAAGGAAGGTACAGTAATTGTCCGAGAAATAGACTTGCTAAAAAAACACGTCTGTAACGAACACACAAAAAAGGTGTAAAAAATTGTATTTATCCAGGAGACGGTTGTGTGCTGGGAGCTGACGCCACATTTTTTTGCACTGCTGAAATAAAGATTGAATTAAGCTGTACGTCCCTTTACACATAAGCTTTCATTGCATAAACAGGGACTAAAGAAACAAAACAACACCTAAAAAATCTGACATTTCTTTACACATATTCTGTATTTTAGCACTTATTTCGTATAGCGGTTTACTGACTTTTTAAATGCAGACGTTCATTTTATGGGAAAACCTACTATAACACAAGTATCCATCGGGTTTTAGACCCATTCGCAACAGTGCGAAAAGCGACTATTAGCTTCGTCATGTCTGTCCCACTGTCCGTCCGCATGGAACAACTTGGCTCTCACTGGACTGATTCTCATGAAATTTAATATTTGAGGACTTTTGAAGTCCTATCCAGAAAATACAAGGTTAATTTAAATCTGGCAAGAATAACTGGTACTTTACATGGAAATCTGTACATATTTATGATCATATCTCGCTCAATTATACTTAGAATGAGAAATTCTTCAGACAAAAGTTGTAGAGAAAATCAAAACACACATTTTGTGTTCAATATATATATATATTTTTTAAATCGTGCCGTTAATGAGATAATGTGGAAAAATATGGTAGAACCGGACATCTCACATATCACGATATAATACGGCGCGTGCTGATTGCATGCCGGATACCTAAGGATATAGACACACACTTAGCATATGTAAAAGTTATTGCTTTTCCACAGCAACAATGGTTACGCAAACGTCCTTCAAATTTACGTTACACGTACGTTACCTCTCTTGTCACGTTACGTAAAGTTGCGGCGTACTGACACTTTTATTGATAGTGACTCATTGATTGAATATTGCAAATTCAGAGATCGTAAAAAACACAGAAAGTCTCGTCTGTTTCTTGTGTTTATTCCAGCAACATTATCGCATTGTGAACCAAAAGCGAACGTTCGGTAGGGTTGTGATCAGACTTTTTCTTTTTGGCTACCACGCAAAACCATAATTGTTTGTGTATGACATGAACATGGTACTTGTGTAGGAGTTTTAGTAATTTCGGTTTCTAATGTCTCAGGTCTTCTGGGATATCATGCAGGGTCCATTATCGAACAGGAAACGAAGTTTTGAAGGCGCTAAGATCCTTTAACACTTTGGGAACTATTTGGCAATCGGCACGACGACATATCCAAAAATACTTTAATATTGACTTTTTTTTCTTTTAAAATATGACACTGAATTTTCGGTAAACGGATCCCGACTTTTCGGGCAGTGTTTCTTGCCCGTTGAGAAAGGTCGAGATATCCATTACATGCCCGGAGTTACCCAGAGGGTTCCAGGAAGTTACGGTTCCCAGATTTCATGACAACGGCACAGGACGGTGGTAAGATTGTCAGCCTGAAGCACCGGCCGCCTTTACCCCAGGAAATGCTCCTGGTACTCATTTCTGTTAGAGGCTGAGTCGACCCCAGGGCCATAGTTCGATCGGAAGGAATTTTTATGTCAATGACAAATTCCAATGACACCAGCTGGGATCGAACCAGCGACTTCTCCGGTTTGTAGCACAGCACCTTAACCACTGTGCCACGATGTCCGGCGGTATGGCATTTATTTTACTTGTATTGTACACCATCTAATGTCTGAGATTTAGACTGACGTCAGAGGCACCGCAGGGTTCTAGTATTCGACCCCTTCATTCTCGTTATCCCCCATCCCCCGTCTGGTGTTTCCTTGGTGGGAACTGGTAACTCGAATGGTAGGACATGTCTCACTGAGCCATGTATGGTGGTGGTTGTGTAGTGGAAATAGTGACTGAACGAAATGCGTCGTGTGGGAACTGGAGGGCGTCTTCATCAGCATGCCAGGTACAGCAAAATAGGTTACTGTAATGAGTCAGATAGCACGCTTATGGCACTGGTGAGTAACTGATTTTGAGTCTCATTAAATAGACTCGTCCGTAGGAGGTGGCGCAGGGGTGTGAAAGTAGGTGGCTACGAGCAGCTAAATAGCGAATGTTGTTTCGTGTTTACCGCAATTAACTAAATGCACAAAACAGGCAATGCGAGTATAAACGTTACATTGACGCGCGTTCGCGTAACCATTCTTGTTGTGGGAAAGCAATAATTATTACATATTCTGAGGGTGTGTTTGTTGCCTCAGTTATCCAGCACAGACAGCACATGCGTCACGTTATATTGCCAACTGTAGCTTGTCTGACTCTACCTTATTTTTCCAACTTGTTGGGGTGTGCATTAAGAATAAAGAGAAATTAGGAAAATTATGATTGTGAAAGGTATGGTAAAAAATCAGGAGAAGGTTATAAAGACAACATATAAAATTATAGAATGAGAAGTGACTATATTACAGCAGATAAAAGTGGTGACAATGAGACATCATAATTCCTTCATTTAAAAATGGGAAATGAGAAACATACTACAAAAGGGGTTTGAGTCATGGTCCTGTATGAGGAAACACACCTGCAGTAGCGTGGTCCAGATTGTGATTTTGTGATTTGGTTGGAACTTGGTGTGGGATATTTAAGTTTAACAGTGTTAAAAGTAATTTAATTTTTACTCCAATAATATTGTAGGTGCAACTTGTAGTAATTTATTAATTCATGTAACTAATTTTGCAGAAACGCGTAACTAAACAAAAGCTACAGAACGTTCATCCTAAGACGCCGCCTAAGGTCGGCCTTAGCTGTGAAGTACTGATGGCCGGTCCGCTTTGTGGCAAATCTTCGCAGCGTCAGAATCTGAATAATATGTATTGTGCGATATTCTTCTGTTGCTTAGCGGCAGTTGGCCAAGTCGATTTAAACAGAGGCTTCTGTTGGTTCGGAGTGATGTTCGGTGCACGTGGTATTTACTTCATGCTGAAAAAGAGTGTATCTAATTATGTCAATTGTGTGAAATTATAGTAACGAATCTTATTAATGCTGTATGAAATACGAAATGTGCGTCTATTTTCGCAATTATTAGCATTTATACTTTGTTATGTCTACATTCTGTTCTCATCACCATATATCAAACAGCGCTATCCTTGCAAAGGGACGGTCCTACATGATTTTGTATACAGACATGCGAACTGAGTGATGGGAGTCGCCTGCATATAGTGTGATAGTGAAAGGGAAGCTGAATTTTTGTGTGCGAAATCACCTGCATATAGAGGGTTATTCAAAATGATTGTCGGGGTGCAATTGTCCAGCGGCCGTTCCGCACCAAATTCGAGAAACAACCACCATGTTGCAATTATATTCGAAAGTGGTATGCACAGTTTCAAGAGACAGGGTGCGTGTGTATCCCGGAACTGAAGGTACGAATCAGAACCGCCATTGAAACCGTCATATCTGACATGATGAACGAACTCGAATATCGTGATGATGTTTTGTAGAATCACAAAGGGTGCACATATAGAGCACCTGTAAGGTATGTAACAAAAACTTGGAGTGTTGTTCTATTAAATAAACAATACATATACTTCTATCTCAAGTGTATTGTGTACGACAAGTTGTTAAATCCCCGACAGTCATTTGGAATAACCCTGTGTTAACAACGTCTATCCGAAAGGAAATACAGCAAATTCGGAATCTGTAAGGAGACAACTTAACATGTATAGGTGTAGTGTTTAGAAGGAAGAATCCCCTTTGGCCTCGACAAATGTCTCCAAAAAGAGCCTCAGTGCAGCCCTTCATAGTTGCCTGTTTCACATACAGCAACAGACGGTTTCAAGAGAGAGAAGTGTGCTGTGGCGGAAAGCACTGAATTTGAAGGTATTGGGGAGTTCGTCGCCGGGCGATTACCGTCTCTTTGCAGTTCTGAGCAACGACTTGGTGGCCACATATTTCAAGATAAAGGCGAGGTGAAAGTGTGGTAACACTGGGGTTTTACTGATATCAGCAGGGAAAGGAAAAGGTCGCGCGACTTCATGAAAATGCCTGAATTATGGTTCAGAATGAGGAAAAGCATATTGGGATAGCAGTGCAGTTAATTGTGAACTGTTCTTACGGGAGCTGAATTTAGAGAATTCACAATATGCCTTGTAACGTTACCGTGTGACAGACCTCCTAAGCTTTTGAAGAGACTGTTCGAAACTTTCTACAAAATCATCTGTAACTTGAGTTCTGCTCATTTATGTAAAGTACACATTTCGATCACAATAGTTAAACACTGAACACATGATAAATGCACATAAACTGTAAATTTGAACGTAAATATGAATTTTTTCTCGGAGCTCTGAGAAGACAGGCTAATTATTTCTAAAATTTGGCTCTGGATGGAGGCAACGGAGCAGCTTAACGCTTCGACCGGTTTACCCCTATAATCAAATTACGATTCCTCTTTCGTCCAAAGCTTAGTAGAGTCCATATACGCGTAGCCCTTGTTTTGAGTCCGATTGTTCAAGTCTTTTGCCTTTGAATCCCCTTAATATTTTCAAAGCTCCTTAATTTACACTCTCCTATTTCTTGGTTTAAATCTCTTCGGCTACCTCCATTCTATTACGCTAACCGCTACTTATTTAATTATTTCTTAAGGGAATGTCGTTTTTTACTTACTCCTTTTTGATATAGATCCAATTTTCATTATCACCATTGGTGCATAAAATAAGGACGTAGATTTCAGAGTACGACATGGCGGCTTATGACACTTCGAATTACATGATCGTAATAATAATAATGTGATAATAAGCAGTTTCGAGAAGACTATAATAGTGCTTGTCTGTAAGCCAATAGACCTTAATTTAAGCCAGATGAACCTGCACCCATCGGCACGCCCACTTTCAGATCTTATTCCAGTGACATCCAGCCACCCTCCTGTTGCCCAAAGTGCTGTGTTCCCTTCAAATGTGCTCTAATCATATCGTGACTGCCTGAGATATGCCGTCCTTACCGTTCGCATTGTTCTGATCATTCTGATATTAACACATGCACAGTTTAAATTACGACTCTCCCCAATCGGCAATTTTTTTTTTCACTCCTGATATTTTCCTTATTTGAGTTGAAAATTATTCTAAGCAATCAGTTCTACCATAGACGTCAGGCGCAAAATGTTACAAATCCAAAGGCAATGTGAAAAATACAAAGCTCTGTGTTGTAAAATTGTACATTTGTGGCAGTACACTGGACGTTACAAGGCACCGAACTGAAAGTTGTTCTGGTATTTAATTAGGCAATGAGACAGGAATACGTGTGATGGGTAGATATAGAGCTGTTGTCCTTTTAGTGTCTGGACTGCTAGAAGTGAACGATCAGCTTCACGCTCCGACCGATTTATTGTCATTCAGTAAACCCTAATCGGCCTTAAACTTTGGACAGTATACTTGAAATGGTTACGAAGAGAGGGAACCACCGCTTGTTGAAAGCGTCCAATGTGTTTGTTTCTTGTAGACCAGCACATTATTAGTTTTGCTAACGGTGATAAAGGGTAGTGAGAACTGAATGTGAGGTGATTTTGCGAGATGAAAATAGGCAAGTTTGGTTCGTTGCATTTTTCAGCAAATATTTAAAATGTAGTTGTAACTGAGAATCACATAGTAGCTATGATGATAATAATAATAATAATAATAATAATAATGTGCTAATTTAATGTATAAATATACTCTCAAATTAATACCCACCCAGTTACAAAACCAACGTGAGGGGCAGCATAATTTCCTGTAAACAGAACAGTATATTCCAACGTCAATATTACCACAGCACAGTTTAATACAACAGTCACATTCGTACGCTTTAGATCCTCGTAATATTGCTGGTAATGAATATCATTTAGTAAATGTGTGAGGATTCACAAGTGATGGATTTGCAAAGTTATATTAACAAAAAACGTAACGAAAATATGTAATTAAGACAAAGGCTGTGGAATGAAGAACTGCACCAAATTCACGTTGTTGTTGGTTGCCACATTCAATATATTACGTTAATTTGGCAGTTATATATAATTGTGTACGAATTAAGAAATTTCTGTCATTGTGTTTGCCATTTATCTGTGATAATTTTCGAACTGTGAACAGTCAAATTTAAACCTTGAATAGAAGATAGGCTATACATTTTCAAGAAAATGAATATATTTCTACATCTATAAATCTAATTTCCAAGGTATCTAAAATCCTGACGTTCATTTTGTAAGAATTTACTCGCTTCCTGTGTAGTTAAAGGTAGAATTCCCCTCCAAAATTTGGTCGATGTCTACATCACCACACCTTTGTACGTACGGCAATATAATAATTATTATTCGGATATTTCAACCTGAGGCCTTAGCAGATATTTCGAAACAGAATATTTCACGCCTAACCCTACAGGCGTTCTCTGAAACTGGAAGACCGCAACATTTGCAAAGTCAGAAACTGCTGTACCGTCCTCATAGCTGGATAATACAGCGTACTGCGGAAACGGGGTTGGCACTTAACATGTTGCAGAAATTTGTAAGTATCGGAAATGCATGATTTAGAAGGAAAAGGCAGGATAATATTGAAATTACTACTGCGGTGAGCAATGGCACACTTGGGGACCATCGGTGTTGAATATTGCTGTTCTAACTCCGAAATTTGTTCAATAACAGAAAAATAAGTGTTATTGTTGCCCTTCTCCTTACGTAAAATATGTCATTATTTGTTTCTACTCACCCAGTAAGAGCTGAATGGCTGCCATCAAGGCGAAGAGAATGAAGGCTGTTGCTTTCATGTTGCTCGAGGAGTGATGTGTGTTGTCGCATACGTTCGGTACTTTGCATTATATAGGCCAGTGCTCAATTTTTTGTGTGTGTTTTATGTGACTATTTGAGTTACTTAAGACATGATAACAGGACATACACTATTGTCATGTGAAAACTTTATACAAACTTTCCCCAAATATATGAATTACTCAGCACTGATCTGTCACGTACTATTGAGGACATCTAGTGTGTGAAAATTATGTAAGCCTACAGAGATTAGCCACACACAAATTGTGTTGAAGTGAGATACTCGAAGGTAGCAGAAGCCAGCCTCTTAGCCTTCATATTTTTTTGACGCGGAAAATTTAATCTTTTGCATTTTTAGGATTTATTGCAATTTGGTTTGAACTGAATACTCTGTATTAAGCATTATGTTGTCAAATATTTACAGTTATCTCCGGCTTAGCTTGTACACCATACCAGTGTAGTGTTTTCCTACTCGGATGATGGCTTGATTTCCATCACTTTTTTCCAGGGAAAGGACACTAAAATGTATGGTAGTAATTTTCGCCGCCACCAGCCAATAATTTCACAAATCTGTTATGGTAAGAACTCAAGGATTTATAGAACAATCGTTTGACTCATTCCCAATTTAAATAGAAAACAGAAAGAAGTTTTTATTCTGTTCTGTTAAACTATTATATTACAATGACTAACAAATCATTAGTTACAAAGTTAATAGGTCAAACTTTGCCGAAAGTGTAGTATAAGTCATTTAAATAATTAAATTACCTCTCTCTATAAATCAAAAAGCGGAAATTTGGAATAAATCCTAAACTGCTCAACTCGGTGTAAAGTGAATTTCTAATACAGTCAATGTGTCTTACCCTGTACCAACAGCAGACAGTAAAGCATTTTACTGCCGTCGCAACAATCTTAGAAAATAACTATACTGAATCACAATATTTCTTCAGTCGCAGATACGTGACAGCGTCTCCACTAACCTAACACAAGCTAACCTAATTTTGTGTCAGTAACCTAACCTAACCTAATCTTATGTCCACAACCTAACCTAATCTTATGTCTCTAACCTAACGTATTCTTATGTCCATAACCTAATCTATCCTAAGTCCTAGACTATCGTTCATAGCATAAACTAAGCTAAACTTGTGTCCAAAACCTAAGCCCTCGAAACTTCAGTTCATAACCTAACCTAGCCTAAACTTATGTCTATAACCCAACCTAACCTAACCTAACCTAACCTAACGTTTATAACCTAACCAAACCTATCCTAAGTTAACCTTATGTTCATAACCTAACCTAAACTTATGTCCGTAACCTAAATTAACCTAACCTAAGTCCCCTGAAACTTCCGTTTATGACCTAACCTAATATCCATAACCTAACGCAATGCCTTAACCTAACTTAATCTCCATAACCTAATGTTCATAACCTAGCCTAATGTCCGTAACCTAATGTCCATAACCTAAGCTAACTCGGTGCCTTATCGTAGTGGCTAAAATTCGAACCTAAAATCTTTCTAATATAGAGTCTCGAACTATCGCTACAGAAGTTTAAGTTGAGTTCCAAACAATTTAAAATTGACGCTTTTTTTATACTATGAATGTACATGTACTGAAATTCTGTACAGGTTGTGAAGGCTCAGAAAATAGTAGAATTATAGCTATACCTTTCTTAACCACTGAATTAGAAGGGTAGTGGTCTACAACTTTTCGACCGCTCTTTATCTTTACCTATTGTATAGTTGTTGGGTGAGTCCTAGGATCTGTCTAGATATGTACAAAGATTCGGTCATTGAACCGTCGACCCTGTAGTAAGCTGATATCACTGCTCACTTTATTATTCTGCTCAATGAGAAATGTTATGAAGCCTTAGTGTACGATAGCTTCGTTTAAACCTCAAGAATCGTTGCGAAGTCTCCGCTAAAATGAACCAGTACGTTGCTGGTTATTTGTGAGATGGTATGTATTGATACCTCATCAATAATGTAGGGCTGTTTCACTTAAACTATGAAGTTCTTAAGTATGTTTCTGTTGCGACAATCACGAATTCTCCTACCTATTTAGATACAAAATGTCTCGTCTTGTTCTCGTGTGTAGTCTGTCTGATTAACCTCAGGGTATATGACTAGCCATCTCGCTACCTAAGTTTTCTTACAACCTTGGTAGATGACACCCTACGTTACATTTACCCTCAACATTACCTTCGTTCTGCACCGATAGCCTATTTTCCGCATAATCTCTGTTCTACATGCACAGCCCACACTCCATAGTTACTCTTTGCATTACAACCTTGGTAGATGATATCCTATGTTACATTTACCCTCAACATTACCTTAGTTCTGCATGGGTGGCCTATTTTCAGCATAATCTCTATTCTACATGTACAGCCCATACTCCATCATTACTCTTTGCATTACAACCTTACTGAATGAACGGTCTACATTACATTTACCTCCGCCTTAACACCATTCTACACTGTTAGCCTACTCTTCGTTCTGCATGCACGACCTCGTTAAGTTAGTTGAGAAATGCTATAAAGCCTTCATGTGTGTTTGCTTCCTTTAAGCCTCGAGAATCGTTGTGAAGTCTCCGCTAAACGAGCCAGTACGTCGCTGGTTTGTGAGATGGTATGTATTGATACCTCATCAATAATGTAGAGCTGTTTCACTTAAACCATGAAGTCCTTAAATATGTTTCTGATGCCATAATCGAAAATTCTGTTGTCTAGTTAGTTAAAAGTGTCTCTCCTTGTTTGTCTACACTCCTGCGGCTTAACCTCCGGGCATATGACTGACCATTAGCCTGATAAAAATCGCTGATGCATTAAACCTCATTAGGACGGGCTATAAAATGGTGTGTATCAGGCGTGTCTCTTGAAACTTAGGTTAGAACAAATTTAAAATTGGCGCTCATTCAAAATGGCGGAAAGCACCAATGCAAATTTTAGGTTAGGTTAGAACAAATTTCAAAAGTACCGCGCTGGTAGCCATATTGAATAGTGGCAATTCAAACTTAAAGTTAGGTTAGAACAAATTTAAAAATGGCGCTCTTTTAAAATGGCGGACCTTAAAGTTAGTTTAACCCTCATTCAAAATAATTGCCGGCGCCATACTGTCTGCCAAAATTAGGTCATCCGCCATATTTGTTTAAATGTTACATCATTTGTTTACATATCAGAGGTTAAAGTTATGTTAGGCGCCATACAGTCTACCATAAGTAGGTCATTCGCCATGTTTGTTTACATCACGTGACCGCCTGGGGCAAGGTTGGCTGCCATCTTTGTTTACAGCCAACGTTATTTGTGTACATATCAGAGGTTAAAGTTAGGTTAGGCGCCATACAGTCGGCCGAAATTAGATCATCCGCCATCTTTGTTTACATAACGTGAGCGCATGGGGCAAATTCGTACGCCATCTTTGTTTGCATGTGACTACATGAGGTCAGTGACCCCGCCGCCATCTTTGTTTACATCACGTGACCTGTGATGCCACTTCCTTCCCAAAGTGCAAGCCTTACTACTTGTGAGTGCGTTTACCGGGTTGTGCTAGGCTTTATAGAGAAGAGGTGACAAGTCATGCATTCCTGAAAGTATAACGATCTGATCAGGTCACTGCCGGGTTCAAGCATAGTAAAAGAGTAATAAACTGACAGGTATTGCTGACATCTGTGGCTGTGAATGATCGATCTGTTCCTGGAAATGAAAATAATGAAATTTTTAAGTTTCTACTTAATACAATCCCCTATGTAAATTTAACACGCATTACACCAGCAAAAGGCATTTGTGTTTGGCATTACTCAATTCTAATTACGTTGTATCAGAAATAATATTTCATTCTTCAGCACTTTTTATCACGAGACACATCTACTTCCGTGGTCATGTGTTAAAGGCTCGCCATTTAATGAGATCAAGGAATTTCTTTTCCAGAACACTTCGGAATGAAACCAATAAATTAATTTATAGAGAAAGATAATGTTGGAAATTCTTATTGTTTTGAAATTACTGGATGTAACTTGTGGATGGGAAATTACTGATTAATGGGTGTGGGATATTCTGTAAGGTATTGTATAGTGTTAGATGAAATGCTGCCAGTGGGCCATCAGAATGTGTGTTCGGCAGAGAAAGCAAGAGAGATTGTGTGTTGTAGCGTGTAGGAAAGTACGGTTTTGTGATAATACAGGTAGCATATGGGAACGCAGTAAGTATTACATATTCTGAGTGTGTATTTGTAGTCTTGGGTATCCATCATAAAAAACGCACACCCCGTACTATATTTCTGTCTGTAGCCTGTGTGACTGTACCTTATTATTGCACCTTATAAACTGCACGGTTTTGGGGGAGAAAGTTATAGAACACAAAATGTGTGTTTTGATTTTCGCTACAATTTCTGTCTGAAGTATTTCTAACTGGAAGAAGAAATCAGCGTGATATTATCATAAATGTACACAGGTCTTCATGGAAAGTTACCGTTATTCTTGTCAGTTGTACAGGATTTGAATTTACTCGATAAAAAGTTTTGGTATCTATTATCATTGAAATCCGTGTCCTGGGTGCCGTGTTATTTCGTGCGGACGGACAGACAGACAGACGTGACGAAGCTAATAATTTGTTTTCGCAATTTTGCGATTACGTCTAAAAACGTTGTGTTTCAGCGTTAAGTCTTGCTGTGTTATGGCACTGCATACGACAGGCAACCTTAAGAGTACCCGCAGTTAAGAACCTGAAATACCGTACAATCTGAGGAAATTGGTGTCAAAAGTGTCATTAAATAAATATGGCATAGAAAGATGAGGGCACAACCCCACGTTTTTAGAAAGAGAGGAAGCTTCTCTTGTCATATTCGCTCCTTCCACCGTTTAGAACTATGGCCGCACTACCCTCGTAGGCCAACAGGTAAGCAAGCCAAGGGCGCACACGGGTGATATAAGGTATCTATCGGACTGTAGCAGGAGGTAGCAGGGTTAAATTGGTTAAGATGGCTTTGGTGCTGAATTGAAGAAATTTCGATTTACTTTCTCTTGCTTGGGAATGTATACCTGGCTTGAATGTGGGCGTTGTTTTGTTTTTTGCCTTTTTGATATATTAGAGGAAGAAGAGAGAGAGGGAGATGAAAGGCAAATTGTGGCGTTTGTATTCTCAGGGAATACATTGTTCTTTTTGTTTAGATTGCTGTTTCATCTTTTTATATTGAACCATTTCGAACGCCTAGACTGATTTCTGTCTATTCTGATGTCTGTGTTCTGTTATCACAACATTATCATATTTCTTGTTAACATCCCACGTTGTATGGTGTCTTTTATCCTGTTATTTGCTTGTCGCTGCTTTATCGCAAAGAGGGAAAATTAATTGGATGAATATAAGCGTTTGCTTTCCGGTTTCTTGCTGTTGCACCAGGAGTGTGATGAGGAGGAGGATGATAAGAAAAACGCTGTTTAGTCGTAGCGCTTGAAGGGACCTTTTGGATCATAAAGCAAACATTTGCAGTCTTTGTTCCAGTAATATTAACACATTTTCTTAATATTTGATCTGTAAATTTTCGTCGGACCATGGACATTTAAATTCCCAGTTTAAAATTAAAATTTTCGAAAGATATTTCATGATTCAAGCCTTCTGGGATGTTACACCGTGCCTTCGTCTTCAGGATCAAGGAATCCCAGGTGACTTTTACCCTAAATATCTACTACGCCTCTTATAAACGTCGATATTTATTCAAAAGTCGACACTGCAAGGCATGTCAGAATAGTGGAAACTTTATCAAAACCGCTTTGGGGATCTCAAGACACTTAATGAAGGGCAGTTTTTTTTGTAGGCAGTCCGCTGTGATTGCAAGTAGTTACTATAGTTATATAGCGTACGTTTGGCAGGACCAAGTACGAACGTAAGTGAAACATATAATGCAGATTGTCGTAACAGGATTTACGTTATGAGCAGATGTAATTGCGGTAAATAGAACAGGAGACCGGAGTGGGGTGTTTTGTTTATTATTTAACGTCACGTCTTGAGAACAACGTGTGCGGTCCGTGTGTTTGGATGGTCCGACTGGAAGATTAGAAGCGCCTGCCAGATTTTTACGAAAATTGGTATAACTTTTGTGTCATTACGTGCAAATTACATATTGTGAGATTTCGTGTAACCAGGAATAACAACATGTCGGAAACGCGCAACACTGACACCTGTTGAACTAAAGAGTGAAATAAAGTACTAAACTGGACCTTGAGAAAATACCGAACTTTTGGAAATGTCTCTCGATGCAGTGTGAAAGAAGAGGTGAATTCCTTTCAAAAATTTCGTGTAACTTTTTGTGTTCTGTGTTGCGATACTGTTTCTTGATGGTCCTCAAATTTTGTACGGTCCGCCCTGCCTATGAAGCATTTGGTGATTAATTCCCGTGGGAGAGTCTTTACGTGGTAGAAGGTTGTGCTGTATGTTCAGGCTGTGGCCGCATATAGACTTCTGTTCTATGGTTCTATAAACAGAACAACCGTCAAAGTTCACATGTCTCCCTCCTTGACAGCTTATCCTACCGATCCTGTCCCCTAACTGTCTAACGAACTTAAATACTAACCTGCCTAATGTCTCGAGAAAATGATATTTCCACTGGTCAAGAAATTTACCATATCTTACTTGAAACCGAATTTGCATTGCAGGGCTTAAAATATTTTGGATTTTGTATGCTATCCTGGGGGTATTAATTCAGTCTTCGCGATGTTTGTGAGGGAATGAATAACATTCAAATGAAATGAGAAATTTTAATACATAATTAAAAATACGTGTTTCGAAGTCTAAATAAATTACTCAGATACACATAAAATTTTTAGATGAGTCCGCAAGTTCGTGAATGCCGACTGTCAGCTTTATCATGTACGTCCGTCTGTCCTTCTCTCCATCTATAGCGTCGTCCTGGCGCATGGAGCATTTTTAGACCCACGGAATGTAATTTTGTGAAAATTTACATAGGGGAATTTTACTAAAATCTTTCGGGAAAATTATTTGTGTGAATGTACTACAATATGAGATGGTAATTATAAAGATATAATTACTTTATTTTATCTCGCTTAATTGTGTTCTGAATGAGTGAAGTTTCAATAAATGTGTAGAGAGTTGCCAGACACGTGTTCCTTATCGAACACATTTTCTTACTAATATTGTGACCCGCATTTGGCTAAATGTTTCTACCATCTAAGAAGGGCCTAGGATGAAAAGACCTGAACACGTCCCAATGTTCGCATTTTTCTCTCTTCTTACTCACTGTGTTTACGTGTGTCTAAATGACGTAATCAGTGTATACCAAAAAATAATGTAGTTGCAACTTGTGACAATTTACTCATTAATATAATTTTTTTTGCATAATATTGTAACGAAACAAATACTACAGAATATTCATCACATGACGCTGCGTAAAGTCGGTCTAAGCTACGAAGTACTGAAGGCCGGTCCGTGTTGTCGAAAATCTTTGCAGCGTCAAAATTTGTATATATATGTATTGTTAGATATTCTTCCGTCATTTATCGGCAGTTGGCCAAGTCGATTTAATCAGAGTGTGGTGTTGGCTCCGAGTGGCTTCCGGTGCAGTTGATAATTACTTCAGGTTGAAACAGATTTAATTAATTATAATATCGTAATATAATATAATATCGAACACATTTTCTTACCCGCATTTGGCTAAATGTTTCTACCACCCAAGAAGGGCCTAGGATGAAAAGATCTGAACACGTCCCAATGTTCGCATTTTTCTATCTTCTTACCCACTGTGTTTACGTGTGTTTAATAATATTCTAAATGACGTAATCAGTGTACACCAAAAAATAATATAGTTGCAACTTGTGACAATTTCTATATATATACGTATTGTGCGATATTCTTCTGTCAATTAGCGTCAGTTGGCCAAGTCGATTTAACCAGATGGTGGTGTTGGCTCCGAGTGGTTTCCAGTGCACTTGGTACTTACGTCAGCCTGAAACAGATTGTAATTAATTTTTCCAGTTATCCGAAGTGATAGCGTTATTGTTATTATGACTGCATAACTTATTCCAATTATTTGCAGTTACAATTTGCCATGCCTGCATTTTGTTGTCATCGCTGTATTTCATATAGTGTCATCTTTTTAAAGAGAAGGGTCTACGTGCTGTTTTTGTGTAGACATGCGAACTCTGTGCAAGAAGTCAACTACATGTTATGTGATACTCTAAGGGTAGTGGGAAATACCCTGCGCGTTTTGACAACGTCTTCTCTAATGAAAATACAGAAATTCTGGAACCTGTAAGGAGATATCGGAATATTAACCTCAGCGAAGAATTTCCGTTTTGAGAAGCTTTTACTACTGCTTGTCTGTAAGCCAATACACCTTAATTTAAGCCAGCTGAACCTGTACAGATCACCACACCGACTTTATGATCTTGTTCCAGTTACCCTCCAGCCACTCTCCGGTTGTCCAAAGTGCTGTGTTCCCTTCAAGTGTGCTCTAATCATATCGTGACTGCCTGAGATTCACCGTCCTTACTGTTCGCATTGTTCTGGTCATTCCGATATGAACATACGCACTGCTTAAATTATGAAGCTCGCAGGTATACACTTTACGTCACCCTCGTGATACTTTCCTGACTTAATTTGCAAAGTTCTCCTTAGCACTCATTTCTTCCCTCGAAGTCATGCACGAAATGTTACGAATCCAAAAGCAGCGTGTAAAATATAAAGTTCCATATTATAAACGTGTACATTTGTGGCAGCACACTGGACGATACCAGACTCTGAAATGAAAGTTGTTCTGGTATTCAGTTAGGCTGTGAGACAGGAATACGTAGGGTGGGTAGGTATATAGAGCTGTTGTCCTTTTTAGTGTCTGCAGTGCTAAAAGTGAACGATCAGCTTCACGCCCCGACCGACTTACTGATATTGAGTAAACCCTGATCAGCCTTAACCACTGGACAGGAAGGAGACTGGACATGGTTACGAAGAGAGGGAACAGCCGAGTGTGGAAGGCGTCGAATTTGTTTGTTGCTTTTAGCCAAGTGCGGTGTTGGCCTAGATAGCGATTCCAAGATTCAGAAATATTTACTTTTTTGACAGAATTCGAAAGGACGTAATAGCTACAATAATAATAATAATAATAATAATAATAATAAAACAGGTTTAGTACTTAAAAGTAATGTCAACTTGATACCTACACGATAAGGCGGGAACGTCTTCGGCAATGCCTCTGCCCCTTCAAACAGAGAAGAGTATTCTTCTTGACTACTGCAGCATCAGTACTAACACTGCACAATTTACTGTAACAGTCACACACGTAAGTTTCAGATTGCCATGAAACAGCTGACAATAAGCATTATCTAGCAACTGTGAGAGAAATGACAATTCATGGAAAATGAAAATGAAATTAACACAGGAAATTTAATGAAGCATAATATTAGGACAAAGGCCATGTAGGGAATAAATCCAGTAGTTTTCATTTTACTATTTGTTACTTCAGTCAATGTTGTCCGGTAAATTAACAATTACACAAATGGTATAGCAATTAACGAATTTTTTGTGAGATTTTTTTCAATTAACTCATATTTTTTGAACTGCAGTTTATTGCATTTGAAGTATGGTCATGACAATCAGCATGCAGTTTATTACGTATGAATTATGGCCCTAACAATGAGTGTAGTTTGTTTCGATACGTATCTTACAGACATACTTGTGAAGATTGAACTTGGCGGTAAGGACTGTATTAATTGCAGTGAGGTATGGCAGCCTTAGGTACCATCGGTGAGAAATATTGCTGTTCTAACACCGAAGTTAGTTTAGTACTAGAAAAAGGTTAATAATTTTTTGTCTTCCTGTAGTGGACTCAACCCACGAATAACTAGTGTCACTCTTTGTTTCTACTCACCCAGCAAGAGCAGAATATATGCCATGAGGACGACGAGAAAGAAGGCTGTACCTCTCATGTTGCTCGAGGAGTGACGTCTGTTGTCGCATACGCTCGGGACTTTGCCTTATATCGGCCACATTCAGGAAGGCTTTCGAGTTTTGTGTGACTAGATGAGTCATTTAAGACATGATAACAGAATAACACTGTCGATATTTGTAATCTTCTAGAACAATATCCAGGAAGTTTTTACTTATTCAACCTTGCGATTATCGCGTATCATTGAGGACAACTGAATTGTAAAAATTATGAAAGCATTTGGGGATTAGCCTTCTATAAACTGTGTCAAAGTGTCAGAGTGGAAGATGGGACAGGTTAGTCTCAAAATTCATATTTCCCAACGTGGAAAATTTCGTCTTTATATTTTATAACTTTTTGTCTGTTTGTGTGAACTCGGAAGAACAAATTTATTTGATGTAGCAACTTGTAATAAAATATTTATAATTATCTCTACACTGTACCATCAAAACGAAATTGTGTGTGTGTCAGTTCACAATTGTCATTACGTTATATGCGAGAAACGATTTCATTTTTGCACACTTTCCCGCACTAGACTGGTCTGTTTGGTCGGTATGTATGGTAAAGGCTTACCCTTTTGATGAGACCCAGAATTTCGTTTCCGAAAGCTGTCGTGTATTAAACTGTTAAAGTTTTACATGAAAAAGAGTTTTGTGAATTTGAGTTTGTTTTGTTTGTAATGGAATAAGTTGTGTGTTTTAAGTTCCTGATGGTACTTAGTTTGAGATTTTGTAAGAAAATGTTTAGCGTTCCATGTAGTGCGTCTGATGGATCATCAGCATGTGAAGTCTGCAGAGGATGTAAGAGAGATACTGTGTTGTAGCGTGTAGGACGGTACTGTTTTGTGATCATACATGTTACGTGGGACAAACTAGTGTTTAACTGTTGGGTTTGGCAGGTAGAAAATGTGAAACTTTTGGACTGGGCATTAAGAATAAAGAGGAGTTATAAAAAATGTGATTGGGATAGGGTTGTTAAAAAATCAGGAGTACGTTATAAAGACAACGTATAAAATTATAGAATAAGATGTGAGGAAATTACAGCAGGTAAAATTAGTGAAAATGAGACAACAAAATTCCTAAATTTAATTATGTAAATTAAGAAACCTTACAACAATGAGAGTTTTGCATCATGTTCTTGCCTGAGGAAGATACCTGTAGTAGCATGTTGCAGATTGTGAAATTGTAAATTGGGTGGAACTTGAGTGGGATATTAAATTTTAATAATGTGGAAAGTAATTTTATTTTTACTCCAATAACAATGTAGGTGCAACTTGTGACAATTTGTTCAGTCATATAAATAATTTTGCACTATTGTGAAACGAAACAAAGCTACAGAATCATAAGGCGCTGCGTAAGGTCGGCCCAAGCTATGAAGTAGTTATGGCCGGTCTGCTTTGTCGAAAATCTTATCAGTGTCATAATTTGAACAACATGTATTGTGCGATATTGTTCTGTTGCTTAGTCGATTTAACCTAGAAGTGGGAATGGTAACTCATCGTATTTTAGTGGATCCTGCAAGATATATTAATGGATTATGTAAATTGTGTGAAATTATATTAACGAATATTATTAATACTGTAAAGGTAAAGGTAAAGGTAAAGTGTTCCCGTTACAGGCCCCATGTGGCCCAGAGGGTGGGTAGAGTTATAGCTCTACTCTTCCATGACCGCGGCACTAGAGGTGGGTAAGTGTTCAGCAGCACGCCCCGGCCTTTCCAGTGGTGCAGAGGGGGGAAACTCAGTCCACATTCTGTGTGAGTGTGAAGCCTTGTCTGCACCCAGACATTAGTAACTCGTTTCCCTGTGTTTGCACCCAGAGAATACAGTATTAGGAGTGTATGTCTGGGGGCCATTTGAAGCTTTAGTAAAGGATCAGGGGTCCATTGACTTAGTTCCTGTTTATGGGGCACAAAGGGTCACTTTTAAGGCCTAAGTGCCTCTGGATCGTAAGGTCTCGAAATCAGCTACTAATCTAATCTAATCTAATCTAATCTAATCTAATCTAATCTAATCTGCAGACACCCTTCAGTTAACCAAAGTGCTGTGTTCCCTTCAAGTGTGCTCTAATCATATCGTGACTGCCTGAGATGTACCGTCCTTACAGTTCGCATTGTTCTGATCATTCTGATATTAACACATGCCCGGTTTAAATTACGACTCTCCCCAGTATGCAGTTTCCTTCAATCACATGCTACTTTACTTATATGAGTTGAAAAATTCTCCTTAGTAATCAGTTCTCCCCTCGAAGTCATGTACAAAATGTTACAAATCCAAAAGCAGCATGAAAAATATAATTGGAAACGTATACATTTGTGGCAGCACACTGGACAATACAAGGAACCGAATTGGAAGTTGTTCTGTTATTTAGTTATACAGTGAAATAGGAAGACGTAGGGTGGGTAGATATAGAGCTGTTGTCCTTTTTAGTGTGAACAGTTAGAAGTGAACTATCAGCTTCAGGCCCCCACCGATTTATTGCAATGCAGTATACCCTGATCAGCCTTTATCATTGGACAGGAGCCTGGAAATGGTTAGGAAGAGAGGGAGCCATCGCGTGTTGAAGGTTTCGAATGTGTTTGTTGCTTGTAGAAGAGCACGTTATTAGGTTTGGTACCGGTGACGTGGGGAAATAGGAACTGAATGTAATTTCGACCAAACTATGAAGTACTCATTATTAGAATAATAATAATAATAATAATTGTGCAATACTTAAAAATAATCTCAAAGCGATAACCACCAGATCTGTGTTTGGGGTAGCCTTCGCTCCAGCAAACAGATAAGAAGGTTCTTCTTGATTACTGAGCCATCAATATTAACACCACACAATTTACTGTAGCAGTCACGTTTCAGTATAGACATCGGTATTGCTTTGCAGGTCGGAATGGGCCGAGTGCGTTGGAAGCCAAGTTTATACGAAACAATCTCAGACTAATCGAACTGGGCAGTTGTCTTTGTGAATCTAAGAGTCGCTCCCATGTAATTGCCTATATTTTGTTGATTCCGGATGCGTGTTGCCGCCTTCAACAGCACCTTCCTAGTCTAACTCTATGAACTACCACTCTTCCTTTCAACATAATATTTTATATTATCTTCACGTAATGCATAATTTAGAATGTAATGGCAGGATAATATTAAAATGGGTCTTAGAGACTTTCTTGTGAGGACAGAACGTGGATGTGACGACTGTATTACTGCTGTGATCAATGGCAGACTTAGGTGCAGTCGATGAGGAATATTGCTTTTGTAACACCGAAGATAATTTAGTACAAGGAAATATGAATATTATTTGTCTTCCTGTAGTGGACTGAACCCAGGAATAATTAGAGTCATTATTTGTTGCTACTCACCTAGGAAGAGCAAAATGGCTGCCATCAGGACGACGAGATAGAAGGCTGCACCTTTCATGTTGCTCGAGGGGTGACTTCTGTTGTCGCATGTGTTCTGGGCTTCGCTTTATGTTGTCCATATGCACGAGGTTTTCTATGTTTTGTGTCACTAGTTGAGTTATTTAAGACATGATAACAGACGAATCATTATCTTCGTACCTACGTTATAGAATAATTTCCAAAAAAAAGATGAGTTTTTCGGCATTGGTAAATCGCCTGGAAGCAAGGACGACTGAACCGTGAAAAATGTCAAAACGTTCGTTTTTGTGGGGAGGGGGAGCGGGGAGGGGGTAGGGGAACTGTTTATAAATCTGCCATTCAGGACCATGCAAGAAGTTAATCTGTCAAACTTCAAATTTATTCTTATCGCATATTTTGTTTTATACGTTTGAGTAATTAATTTTTGTGGGTGTTTAATGTGTAATTTTTTGAAGACTTATTGTGTACAATATTTACTTATTTCCTTGGAGTTTTTATTACACTTTACAATCAAAAGGAAATTGTGTGCAGCATTGTACTTGTCATTATGTTAGGTAAGCGAGTCTACGTCATATTTACATATATCTGTTGTCTGTAAGGAGGTTGATTTTGTGTGTGTGTGTGTGTTTGTTTGTGGTGTGTGTGTTTGTTTGTGTGTGCGTTTGTGTTGTGTGTGTGTTTGTGTGGTGTGTGATATTTCTGTTTGTTTGTGTGTGTGTGTGGTATGTGTTTGTGTGTGCTGTGTGTGTTTGTGTGTGGTGTGTGTTTGTGTTTGTTTGTGTGTGTGGTGTGTGTTTGTGTGTATGTTTATGTGTGTGTGTTGTGTGTGTGGTGTGTGTGTGTGTGTGTTTGTGTGTGTGTGGGGTGTGTGTTTGTGTGTTTGTTTTTGTGTATGGTGTGTGTGTGTGTGTGTGTGTTTGTGTGTGTTTGTTTATGTGTGTTTGTGTGTGTTTGGTGTGTGTGTGTGTTGTCGTGTGTGTTTCTGTGTTTGTTTGTGTGTGTGGTGTGTGTGTGTGTGATGTGTGTGTTTGTGTTTTGTGTGTGTGTATTTGTGTGTGTGTTTGTGTGAGTTTGTGTGTTTTAAACTCTCCCCCTATTGATGTGTCTGAAGGATTACGATTTTCGAAATATTTCCGATACTAAGGTAGTAAATTTGTGTACGAAACAATTTTTTTTAAAAATTTTTTATCTGCTTTGATTATGTTGAAAATATTGCTTGTGTGGGGTATATTTGTTATAAAGGGTGTACTAGGAATAGATACTGTGTGGGAAATATTTGAAAATACTGTGGGGGATATTTTGTAAGGAAAAAAATTGAGTTTTCTAAGAAGTGGGTCTAAAGGATCGTCAGAATGTGAGGTCGGCAGAGGAAGTAAGACGGGCACTGTGTTGTTCCTTGTAATGACGTCCAGATGTTTGTTCCTAGAGATGGTGGAGGAAAAACTTGTAATTAGCTTTTGGGTTTAGCAGGTAGGAAATCTGAAGTTTGTAACTTGGCGGTAAGCGTAAAGAGAAATTAGGGTAAGTATGGTTGGTAGAAATATGGCAAAAAAAAACGAATAGTTTGAATTCTACAAAAAGAGGGCTCTTATTCTAGCACATTGGACTTAAAATTGAGGAAGAAACTAGTAAAATGCTACATTTGGAGTAGAGCTTTATATGGTGCTGAAACTTGGACGCTTCGGGCAATAGCTTAGAAACACGTGGGAAGTTTTGAAATGTGGTGCTGGAGAAGGATGGAGAAGATCAGTTGGACCGATCATGTGAGAAATGAAGAAGTGTTACTTAGAGTCAAGGAGCAGAGGATTATCCTAAATGAATTAATGAACGGAAGGCTGACTGGATTGGTTACATTTTGCGTAGAAACGTCCTTCTACAATGGGTTATTGAAAGAAAGATAAAAGGGCAGATAGAAGTGACAGGAAGACAAGGAAGAAGATGTGGGAAGCTACTGGATGACCTTAAAGAAAGGAGAAGAAACTCTCATTTGAAGGAGGAAGCTCTAGATCGCACTATGTGGAGAGTTCGCTTTGGAAGAGGCTTTGGACCTGTCGTACTAAATGAATGAATGAATGAATGAATATGAAACAACCAAAACCATGTTCGACAGTGTGAAAGCAGATAAATGTAGTGAAAACGAGAGAATATAATTCGTTAGATTAATATTGGGAAATGAAGAAACCTAGATACCGTGCGAAGAAGGCACAAGTATTAGCATGGTTCAAATTTTGAATTTGTAAATTTATTGGCACTTACCGTCGTGTTTTAGAGAAGAAGTTATCCCTCATGTAGGGTTACAAATAATAAGAGAGAAATTTCTTCTCCTGAAAATGTAAATGCAATTGAGTAAAATGCATAAAAGCATTTGATTAATTTCTCTAAGATTACTGAATCCAAATGCTTTTTTCGTCGTAGATTTCCCGTGCATAGCATGGTTAATTATAAAATAGAACAGAATAGATTAATTAATGATCAAGGGCCTGCGATACCATAAAATAAACATGGAGTAGGTGGTAGGAGTGGCGTGAAACTAAATACAAAGTGTGACCAGACATAACAACACAAAACAGTTCGTAGAAGACTTACGGATCTTCCTCAGGGACATTTATTCTGTCCGACCGTCGGAACTGTGCTGTCCGTACGTTTAGTACTTCACGCTGTTAGCGAGCTGCCGGAGCACATTTGTGCCACAAGACTTCTATCGGACACTTTTAAGAGAAAGCACGACAAAATCTGATATTGTGTCTTAGCTCCTGATTTGGGGAAAATTTGATTAATTATCATCGGCTTGAAATATATTTCCATGTTCGCTGAACACATTCTTTATTATTTGTCCTCGTGATTGATTGGAGAAGAGAGAGAGAGATAGAGAGAGGAGATAGAGAGAGGAGAGAGAGAGAGAGAGATGAAAGGTGAAAGAGGAAAGTTTGTTTTACTCCACGCGGTTTCTTTTTTGTCTCTTTTTGCTTTGAATCATTCGAACGCCTGGACCGTCAGTTGTTTACGTACCGTGATGTGTTTTGTGCCTTGTTTGTATCAACATACTATTAAAAATGTGTTGTATCATGTTTAAGTATAAATAAAGGTAAAATTCACCCTAGAACAAGTCACGAATTCCCAGAGAAGGAAAAGAGGTATAGCTCTACACTTCATTTAACCTCGGAGCTAGATGTGGGGGTGGACGGTCAACGCCACGCCCCGGCTGCTGTACCCTCGGGAAAGACACGGTACCTAATGTCTAGGAAGCTGATCACGTTGAAGTGTAATTTATTTTAACCTTCTGTTTCTTTTGGTTGTGTAACTCTGCAGGAGTGGAAACTGGATGTTGACGAAATTTAGTGTTGATTGTCGTAGTCATGTCATGAACTCCGTATTGAGGCAAGAGGCTTTGTTGTAGATTCTTGAAGCCTGAAGATGGGACTGCAATGTTGTCCACAAACGCCGGCAAGAAAATACCGCTACTCGCTGCGTATTAACCCAGAAGAGCGCAGTTCTCATGTCACGAAACTACTCCAAGCCCACCGGGTTCAAGACCTTGCACCTGGAGTCCCAGTGCATTACGTCAGACTATACGGCTGCATGGAAACTCCGGCGCTGCTTTGTGCGATCCTGAAACAAAATATTGTGAGGTTAAAGCAGGCACTCCCAGCCGGTGTTCCGGGAAGTGCCTTGTGAAGTTCTTAATAATGCTTTTAAATTGTTGCATTTCTAAATGTCTAGAAGAGTGTAGTTTACAATATTCTGATCATAATGCTAAACTTAAAGCTATTTCGAATTGAAATTTTATTGAATTTTTAAATTTGCTTTCATATTGAAGAATATGGAATCTTCCGAAAAGTCGAAGGGTTCGTACCAGTCGATACTGCTTAACAAATGAGAGTGGAACTTTCGTCTAAACGGCTTTGAGGGTCTCAAAACTCTAAATGAAGGTCTTTTCTTTCAGGCATTGCGGATCGTCCCTATAGATATACAGCACAAGGTGGGAAGGATCAGTTACGAATACAAACGAAATATTTAATGAAGAATGTCGTTGACACTGTATAGTAGGGGCAGATATAATTGATGTCCTTGAATTCGAAAGCAGATTTTCAGATTGAAGTGGCGGTTACGTGTTTGTGTTCGGGCTGACGTCAATTAATGAAGGAAATATGTTGCGTGAGAACTTGAACATGTCGGACGCACGCTACATTATAACATCTTCATCCAGACACTGAAAAAATGAGTGAAATTGGAACGTGGGAAGCATTAAACAATGTACTCTAACACTTTTTACAATGTAAAATAACAAACGCATTAAATAACCCATTAAAAATATTCCGATGCGCCCGTTGTGTTTGGTTCACTGCCTTGTTATGTACAGTTTCTGTTTTTCTTACACACTGAGTTTAAATGTGATTCATAATATGAGAAATGAGATAATTTTTACTCCAATAATAATGTAGGTGCAACTTGTGAGAATTTATTCATTCATATTATTTATTGTGCACAATGGTGTAACAGAAAAATTCCTACAGAATATTCATCATAAGACGCTGCGTGAGTCCGGTATATGATATGAAGTTGTGAAGGCCGGTCGGCTTTGTGGAAAATCCTCGCAGCGTCAATATTTGAATAATATTTATTGAGAGATCTTCTTTTGTCATTGTGCCGTAGTTGGCCAAGTCGGTTTATCCAGTGGCTGGTGTTGGCTCCGAGTGGTGTCCGGTGCAGTTTGTAGTTACTTCCCCCTAAAACAGATTTAATTAATTATGTAAATTATTTGAAATAATGGTAACGAATAATATTGATATTGTATGAAGTAGGAAATATACTTTTTTACAAAAATATAAACATTTATAATTTAATTTTCAGTGTACAACGTTATGATTTATAACACTTTGAGTGTACATGACGAAGAAGAAGAAGAAGATGATGATAATAATAAAATATAATAATAACCACTTTTTACAAGCTGATGTACTTATTGTCTGTAAGCCAATAGACCGTAATTTAAGCCAGCTGAACCTGAACACTTCAGCACGCCCACTTTTTGATCTTGTTCCAGTTACCCTCCAGCCACCCTCTGGTTATCCAAAGTGCTGTGTTCCCTTCAAGTGTGCTTTAATCACATCGTGACTGCCTGAGATGTACCGTCCTTACAGTTCGCATTGTTCTGATCATTCTGATATTAACACATGCCCGGTTTAAATTACGAATCTCCCAATTATGAACTTTTCTTCACCCTCCTGATAATTTTCGCTATTGAGCTGT
>Ga0123354_10001505_pt1 | contig 28487 bp, 19 predicted proteins | sample TergutLab28metaG_2_FD_97872 | JGI IMG/M metagenome (GOLD analysis project Ga0123354, IMG submission 97872) | Labiotermes labralis P4 segment gut microbial communities from Petit-Saut dam, French Guiana - Lab288 P4 | ecosystem: Host-associated > Arthropoda: Insects > Digestive system > Gut ... | reverse complement strand
GAATCCTCCTCTGTTCTGTTCCCGGTTACTGCAAGTAATAAAGTTACAGAAATTCATTCTCAACTCAATGGTACAAATACGCATTTTTATCCAATACTTTGCACGTAATTGATTTTTATTAATAAATGGGACAAAACGACAATTAAAAAATTTTTAACCCCTACAAAATATTTTTTCTAAACTCTCATTTATATTAAAAGAATTTAAATAGTCACGTAACTTCAATGAGGCAAGATATTTGATAATAATAAAATAAAGCATCCTTCTTACACTCTCACAACACAAGCAGCTTCTATCTTCCGTTTCACCATGCCCTACTCCTTCAATATCCATGTTGATATTATACTCCAAACATTAACTATGTCTTTCAACTTTGTTCTTTCCTCAGTTAAAAGTCTGTGTGCATTTCTCACGTATCACACGCGTGTTAAATGTGATATAATTATCCCTTGCGTAATGTTTAATAGATTAATCGAAGGTAGTGAGTGTTGATGTAACGACTAGATAAGTGTGTCAGTGAAGACAGGGAGTGCAGTAACATGTTGCGACTGTTCAGTGCCAGTATGCAATTAAGTTGCGCATTGTGTTTCAGTTCCGACGAAAACCACAAGTTAGCTTCGGCACTCACGGAATGTTAAACTGTACAAGCAACTCCCAAATAACACGCATGCCATTGATATTTCTCCTAATAACATAAATCAGAGTCGACTGTTTCAGCAGTGCAATATCAAACACATTTTGCGATGTTGATATTCTTAGGTTGTTTAAAGAAGTTGTATCATCCATAAGTCAACCAAATATCTTAATAAGAATGTAACAGTTGCACAGCTGACCCCAGTTCTTAGTCATTTAGATCTAGTTTAAACACGTTTTACTTTCTAAGAGGACCATTTAATATTATGCTCCCACCCTCCATGATCTCGTCATTTTTCGTATATTTCGGCTAAATAGGTAAAGTAGTCCCGTTACAGGCATGGAGTGGTCCAGAAGGTTCCAGGAAGTTAAGGCTCCTAGATTACATGACAGCGCTACAGTGGTGGTAGGGTTGTCAGCCTTAGGCACCGGTCGCCTTTACCCCCATAAAATGCTCCTGGTATTTATTTGTGTTAGAGACTGAGTCGATCCCAGGGCCATAATGCGATCGGAAGGAGTTTATGCCAATAAAAAATTCCAGTGACACCAGCTGGGATCGAACCTTCCGATTTGTAGCACAGCACCTTAACCACTGTGCTATGGCGGTCCCCATTTCGTCTAAATGGTGTATGATATTTTTACTTCTCCAAGCATATTTTACGCACTGCCTCTCAGTAACATCCGGTAAAAGGTAAAGCAATCCCATTACAGGGCTGGACAGACCCTGAGGATTCTAGGAGGCTGAGGCTCGCAGATTTCAAGACAGTCGGCACTTGAAAATGCTAAGGTTGCCATCCCTAAGCAACGACGGTCTTTACCCCCAGAAAATATTCCTGGTACTCATTTCTGTTAGAGGATGAGTCAACCCCAGGGCCATAGTGCGGCCGGAAGGATCATGTCAATGAAAAATTCCACGGACACCATCGAGAATCGAACCCGCGACCTTTCGGTTTGTAGCCTACTGCCTCAGTAAAAAATATAAACTTCTTAAATACCTAATAGTATTCATTATTTTCTTCCTCCATATCGAAATGTTCCTCCCGTAATTTCTCCTCTTCAGCTCCCTCAACAGATGTTCTTCTCGCAAAGCGACACACAAAATTTTACGTGGCTTCCAAAGAAGCGCAACATTTTCTTTCGCATAGGCATACTTGAAATTATGATACACTGCAAGGTGACTGAAACTTTGTCCTCGTATATATAACAACAACATTGAACTGTCTAAGGCAACTCTTCTTTATTCAAATGCACTATCAGGCACATGTTTCTGCTGGTTAAACCATCCTCAGGCTGTGAACAACTACATAAAAGACAATATACAGCCGTAAACGTAATATTATTAAAAATGACAATTAATTTTGTCGCAACACATTCAAATATTACATTACAATGGTATTCTTAGTGTTTAACTTGCAACTATCTCCCTCAACTTTCCCTGTTTTCCACTCGTTTATTTCTTATGCCCCTCTAACTCATAATACCACAGAACCAAATTAATGTAACGAAGTAAATCACTGAGTGTTTTAAACTGTAACTTTAGCAAGGAACAGAGTATGCTCCTTGAGGATGATCGTGTGATCGAAACATGTAAGCGCGTTTCAAGTGTTTTAATGTAAATTTTAGATTATTAAAGATTATATATGTGCATTTGTTGGTGTGTTGCTTAAATAAATTACAAAATGCACGGTGCAACGATAAAGATAGTTATACTGTCTATATTTGTGTTTCGTTCTCTACATATCAAGGCTGTAGCACTTTTCCCTCCAAGAGTCATTCAGATCTACACAAAAGATGTGAAGTGGTAGTTAATATTGTCACATCTAAATGGAAATTGAAAATATATCAGTATCAATTGTCATAAATATACTTTTAGTATAATGGTTCTCAAAGTGTGCTCCGCGGATAATAAGGGATCCGCGACCAGTTCCCAGGGAATCCGTGGATACATTTTTCTAATGGCTGCTTTGAAGTTTACTAATTTTTAATTACAAGAATGATGTTTTGTTTGCAGTTTCTTTAATTGGCAACATATTTATTTCGTACAACCGTTAGAATATCTAATTCAGAAACCCTCTGTATCCACGAAGCGAGGAACAAACAGTTTAATTCAAGAAAATGTAGTGCAATGTATTGTCATGTATGTTACTGGGATGTATAAGCAGCTACCTAAAATCACTTCTGAGAAATAAATTTTTTATTTTGGATAACTGTCATCCGGACTCAATATTTACGTGAGCAAAAATTCAGGATCCGTATTTATTTTTCGAGGCTTAAAGGGATCGGCAAGCAAAAAGGTTACGGAAACTCTGGTTTAGTGGATAACATTGTTACACTCGTGTGTTAACAGGCGCTCCGCTAAGAAGCAAGCATTCTCTAAGACGACACACACACACAGAAGAAACTTTCAAGTTATCGCACAGGTTGGAATCTGATCCGATGAGAGAGACAAAAAAAAATTTTTGCGCAATAATTTGAGGTAGAAAATAAATGAAACCTTTTCAACAACTTTAGTTTCTCCAGCAATTCCACGTGCACTTAAGTCGCCCTGATCAGCTCTCGTTCAGCAGTAGAAGTCGCTCTGATTTGTGATTTTAAGTGTGTGTACTGCATTACTTGGCTTCCCGAGACTATTGATTTTTATCCACTAAGACGGCTTCCAGCACATGAACACGTTCTATCTTTCACTGAAAATAAGCCAACTAATAATCACCTGAAGTCTTGCAGACGTTGTGTGATACTACTTGCAGTACGTATATACCCTACACAAGTGTTACATGTCACACTAAGCGTATGCTTCAAAGTCGAAGCATAATGAAGTCTTGCATTGAAATAATAAAACGTGCCTTTCCAGCATAATCAAGACATATATATATTTCTCTTTCTGGAGGTTGGGAAGGCGTGTGTTTGGAATCATTGTAGATGTGTCCAGTACGCAGGTTCGTACGTATGCACAACGCTAATATGTTGTACTCATCATCGATATTTTAATAGTCAACCGTAAATTTTAACAAAATACGATATGATTTTTAACTGTGAAGTGATTCTGACACATCATAATTTTATTTTTTTCTTCTCACTATCCTGAAGATGGCCACATGCGTGGCCGAAACGTGTCTGTGATTCCTGCATAATAGAAGTACATACACGAATCCAAGTGTATTTGCTGCTGTATTTAATCTACTTCATGCCTCTAATCAATGCATTGAATATGAGGCTTGTCAAATTAAATCCTTTTTCGACGCTAGGCACCCATTTCAGTTGGTAAGCTTTTGCAGCAAACCACAAATCACCCAACCTACGCAGGACCCAAAAGTCTCTACAGGTTACACTCAATTCTCTTCTATAGAGCTGCTGTTGAAAGTAACCATACCTGTGCAGTACCGAAATTGAACGTATTTGAACCATGTACAACTAAAGTTCATTGTAATAAAAAAATTCTACTACGTCTTGCAAAATAATTTCGTTCCCTCGAAACTTAATTCTACGGATCCCCTTGCCACATTAGGAGAGCAATTCACTACTGTAATGTGATGACACTTTTTGTGGAAAATGAGGGTTACAGGATAAAACGAATTTACTGACTGGCACTACTATTAATACGTGTCTCTTATGGCAGAACAGAACATGAGACCTGTACATCCAACAGTGCAGGACTGAAATAAGGAACTAAATGAACTAGCCAGTGTCTGTATTTATTTTCAGACTGAACACAATTCTTATAACATTGCACATCCATTAAGCATCTCGTACTATTTCGGCCGTTTTTGGCCGACGCCAGATAGAATTTATAACAACATACATGAAAAAGCATACCGAGGTGGAGGCCTTCCATTCACAGTTAATACACCACAATACATAATTTTTGACTATTATTCCCTATAAAGAAATGATAAAATGTACACAATAGTGCTTACAACTATTTCAAACTTATATATCTTATTATTCCTTTATACTTAGTTACTTACTCCATGGTGCAGAGTCCTTCTTGAGAAGCTAACCGGTTTGCAGCTAGTCAAGGAATTCCCCGCATTTAACGGAACCCGAAGGTTCATTACCGCACTCACAAGCATCCGCCACCCGTCTCTATCCTGGGCTAGCCCAATCCAGTCCACATACCCACATCCCACCTCCTGGAGATCCATCCTAATATTATCAACCCACCTATGCCTAGGTCTCCCCAGTGGTCTCTTTCCCTCCGGTTTCCCCACCAAGACACTATACACCCCCCTCTCCTCTCCCATACGCGCCACATGCCCTGCCCATCTCATTCTTCTCGATTTTATCACCCGCACAATATTGGGTGAGGAGTACAAATCATTCAGCTCCTCGTTACGCAGTCTCCTCCATTCCCCAGTTACCTCATCCCTCCAAGGTCCAAATATTCTCCTCAACACCATGTTCTCAAACACCCTCAGCTTTCTTTCCTCCCGCAATGTCAGCGACCAAGTTTCACACCTATACAAAACTACAGGCAAAATTATAGTTCTATATATCTTGATCTTTAAATTTTTAGATAGCAACCTGGAAGACAAAAGATTCTGCACTGAATGATAGCAAGCATTTCCTAACGTCAATCTGCTCTTAATTTCTTCCGGAATAGAATTTTGATTTGTTAAAGTTGTTCCCATATATTTAAACTCTTCCACCCTCTCGAAGGTATTATTATCAATCCTCACACTCTGAATTCGACCTGCATTCTGGTCTCGAGACATGACCATGTACTTATCTTTATCAGCATTTGCTTCCAGTCCAGTCTCCCTAGTAGCAGCTACTTAAGCTTCTCAATTTTTCTTTAGAGTATGTATGCTTCCTCCCAGCATATTAACATCATCGGTATAAGCCAGAAGCTGATGTGTACCATTTAGTTTCAAGCCATCCATGTTTACCTGAACCCTCCTAATGGCGTACTCTAAAGCAAAGTTAAAAATCATTGGAGATAGAGCGTCTCCTTGTTTCAAACCATTCCTAATAGGAAACCTGTCAGACACATTCTTGCCTGCACGGACCCTGCTATATGTTTCAGTCAGACTCATCTTTATCAACCTTACAAGTTTCCTAGGGACACCAAACTCATTGAGAATCTTATATAAAACCTCCCTCCTAACTGAATCGTAAGCTTTCTTGATATTACTTTCCTTATTATTCCTTTATAGTGAATAATAATTTAGAACTTGTGTACTTGGGTGTATTAACTGCGAAGGGAAAGCTTCCACCTCGGTATGCTTTTCCACGTATTTGTTTTGAAAAATACCTGACGATGGCCAAAAACGGCTGAAACATGTAGTAGATGACAAATTAATGCACTGTGTTTTAAGAATTGATTTTCAGGCCTAAAAATAAATACATACAACGGGATGACGATACCAAAATAACTTAAACTAGCATTTCCCATCTGACAACTCCCTGTTGAGACACATGAGTGTTTTTTCCATGAAACGGTTTTGACAGACAGACAGAAAGACAGCAGACAATCTTCTCTACCGGACGACATAAACGCAAATTAGAAATTGTCTAATCAAGCATAAACATTAATCTTAAAGTCAAACATAATTCATCCGTTCAATTATTCGCCGTTTACTGAGCGATTGTGTCAGTATTTCAATCCTAAGTAGCGTCGAAGGACAGTATGACGTCAATAATGAAAATTAAAGGAAAGACACAAATAATTAACATTAAAATAATGGCATAAATAATATGATTAATAAAAGGACAACTAATGAACACGAATAATGAAATTAATAATAATAAATACGAAATACAAAATGATATAAATAATGAATATAAATAATACAATGACGGAAATAGTGAATAAGAATGATGAAATGAAATAAATTATGGGAATAACGAAATAATGACAAATAATACGTATAATAAAATAAAAAATAATGAATATGAAAAATAAAATAATGATAAAAATAATGGATATGAATAAGGAAATAATGGCCTATATGAAGAGATGGGATAAAATTTGGAAAGAATCGGCCGTGCTCCAATTGCAGCTACTTCCTATACGTTTGTCTGAAGAGACTAAAAACAAAAAAGTAACTCAGTGTCCCGCTCGAGATTCGGAATCTGTGTCTGCAGTGTAAATTTAGGAACACTTACTCGATCGTGATAGAATATGTGTTGAAACTAAAGAGAATTTAATATATCTACTCTTATACAGATTTAGGTCCATTGGTTAGCGTACGTACGGCCAGTTTCAAAGCTACAAACTGCTCTGCATTTTGCCAGAAAGTGTATGTGTTCTGATTTTCAGAGTGCCGCTTGTTTCCTTCAACGGCACTGTCATTTCCTCTTAGATGAATGTCAGTGTTTTTGTCATCAATCGTAGTAGATTACTGTTGTAAAGTGAAGTTATTGGACCTAATTTTGGCTTCTGGCAGGACGAAGCAAAAGATGTGAAATCAAGTCCTATAAAGTGTGAAGAGAGAGAAAACCAACAAGATGCAACAATCAGATGTTTATTATCAACTTCTGTCTCGACATGTTTCGGGCATCATTATGCCCATCTTCAGGAGAACAAAGACCGTGTGTTACTGCATGTGTTGTAGGATGCGAGCAGTGCTCGCATCCTACAACGCAGCGCCCCACAACCGCTACCAACCACATCCAGCAGAACCAGCGCAGTACACCACATGCAGTAACACACGGTCTTTGTTCTCCTGAAGATGGGCATAATGATGTCCGAAACATGTTGAGACAGAAGTTGATAATAAACATCTGACTGTTGCATCTTGTTGGTTTTCTCTCTCTTCACACTTTGCTCACGATGCACGGCCACAGGAATCTAAAGCACGTCCTATAAATTATTGCATTATTCCGTCCGTTCTGTCGTAACCTAGTATTAGCAGTTTTATAGAAAGTAGCCATATTTCACATTAATAATCCCATTAAAATACTTATGGCTAAGAGTAAAACTTTACCGCTGGTCACTCTGTGACTGCTACTTGCATCCACACATATGCGTCTATAAGTTGATTCTCTTCAAATAAATTCGAAAAAAAGTAGAAAATATAGAAGTACAAAAGACAGTTCAAAGTTTCATAAAATAAAGAAGGGACAAACCATCAACAATAAAACACAAATTTAACCATTCAACAACTCAATCTGCACTACGCGGAAGTTTAACTGAGTCCCCACCAGTGCTCTTTCGTTTCAACGTTGGCAAAAGTAAGTGATCAAGATTCGATTACCTTTGCCCGAAATTGAATTAACGTTATACACACGAGCATTTAGAACAATTCTTATTTCATTAATTCTCACAAGGAAAATTGTTCTCTCTTACGTTGTTTCACCCTAAGTTGAAATTTTCAGAATCCTAACTGTAACGTGTACTTGTTGCATGAGATTCATTTTGTACCTCAAACAGAACACATTATGCTCCCATTGTAAAGACCACTTGATGCTGTACAGGGAAATAACGGTTCTGATTGACAGGTTTTTACGAAAATATAAAACTTACGGCGTGGGTAAAATGTATAATTTCTTACTGTAACAGCAGTGACCACTGGGCATCTTAGTACAACAGAAGTACAAACAAGGGGAAGTGCCTCTTGGACAGCCAATACTTTCCCAGCCAGCCAAAACATCCCCACCTTCTATGGAAAACAACATTTCATTATCTTGTGGTCTAAACCCGCCATTAGACCTTATGCTAAATCAAATAATTTAACACAACTTATGGTACATTTTAATATTATCCTCCTTTTTCTGTATATAACTCTTACGTCACATCTTCATATTCATAAGAATTTCCTAAGAAGTTACCATTGCTAGGCACCTGCGAGAGTGGCGAGTAATTTACAAGGAACCTGCATTCGCATAACCGTTACGGATCTAACAAGGAAACAATCTGAGTGGCCTGGAATTTTTAACCTGCTGCGTAATGTTTCCCGGAAAAATTTCAGCTGCCAGTAAGATCTGCAGCGTCCGAGAGAGAGGAAACAAATACGATATCAGAACAGCAAGTATTTAAGCCGAAGATATTAAAATGACATTAAACAGAAAACTCGGAGCAGTTCGCATGGAATCACGTTAAAACAATGGTTAGCTACAGTACAGGAAGAAATATTAGTTACTTTCTTTATTATTAGGCTTATGTGTGCATGCAATGAGGCGTATTTTGAATAAGACAAACCAAACAACTGTATCAGCACAATATAGGGAGGCACATATATCCCTTAAAATACACAGCTGTGTGAATTCTTATTTTATTAATACTCCAGGTACCCTTTTGTTTAGTTACCAAAAGCCATACCTACGCGCGAGTATGTTAACATAACCACAACACACGTACATCCACACAAACACACACACACACACACATACACACAAACGCGCCGTCCTTTCATGTCGTCTGATCTAATCACTTCTTACGGAATGCTTACATCTCTACCTCAGGGAAACAGCCAGTATTCGCACACATTCAATAACAGTTGCCAACAGCAATAAAACATAATATACGTAACCCGCAATCGAGTTTTTTCATTAGTGACAAGCATAGATAAAAGCATACAAAATGTGATGAACCAAGGTTAAACTTTGAATTTTCAAGTTTAATAACACGACTATAGTTGTCTGTCTTGACTTCGAAGTATTTTAGTCGGTATATCGATTCGCTAAGGGATAGACGGTCCGGTGTTCGAACCACAGTGGGGAATGAGATTTTCCAGATCTATCCAGACCGGCCCCAAAGCCCTCCGTCCCCACCCCCACCCTCATATACCAGGATTTTTTCCTAGGGGTTAAGCGAACGGGGCATAGCGCTGACCATCTAACAGCGCCGGATAGAGTGCTGTGCCTGCTTAGTATGTTACAGGATAATCTGCACTGTAACTCAAGGCTGTCATTTGGCGAAACAGCAAAAACAAAATTTAATTACGAAATTTCGAGATATACTTTTCAATTACTGACAGAATTACAGCTACAGCCATTGCACGTATCGTCGCTGTCCATGCAGGAAGCTCCAAAGCATTACGAGTTCCATTACACGAGAAACGGAAATACAGCAACGCATAAACGAAGGTGCATATTTCTATTACATTATAATTTTTACTCAAAAATACTGCTCATGTTGCAGGTATTTTTGAGTGCCTTTGAATCAAGAAAAGTTAGCAGTTAAGATCACATGGGCTCGAAGCTCTATATTGGATTTCAACAGTTCGATAAGCAAAGGCTTCGTCAATGGAAGGTACTTCATCAAAGCTTGCCTAATAAGACTTTTTCACACCAGCAATATTTTGAGGTAACTGTATTTCAACAGGACGGAAGTTTAAAATGAAGGTATTTCTGCATTTTCAATTTTCATCTGGATTCCCCAAACCCAATCGGTAGGCCCATTCGTAGTACACAATAAAATATGTCACAATGCAACCACAACCTTTCGAAAATCTAACAAAATTTAATGTGTACAAAATAAACAATGTTTGTGAAGTACAGGAATGTGAAATTGCTTTAATTCAGCCGACATTCATGGTAAAAATAAAATCCAGGCTTTCAGCACGCAGATGGTAGTCGAAACTTTGTTGCGAATGTTCACTTTCTGTAAATATATGTAATTACTTTTCCGAATTACAGCAGTGAATATATTTTAAAAATTAAGTTTGTTAATCAAAATATTTATTTAGCGCCACAACTTCCGATTATATATTATATTAGTGTTTCAAGAGCATTTCAACACTTGACAGGCCTGTTACACACAGAACACTACACGGCAGTACTTCCTAACGCAATACTGAAATAGAATGGTTGAGTTCCTTATTTTACCTACCCGAATACCGAAAATAGTACTAATTCCCCTCCCTCCACTCTACGCCATATGCAGACAATAGTATTATGCACATTCAGATAAGGTTCCAAAACGATCAAATGAATAGTTCTTGTTCAGGTAAATTGCTTCTAGCAGTAAGCAGAAGGCGGCTTATACTCGGAAACACTACAGAGATATTAATCTAGAGAAGCAGAATCTCGCGTTCTAATACCAGTCTGCAGTTGAGGGTTATTCCAATCAAACCCGCTTGGGGTTTGTTGTGAAAGAAAGGAATATAGACAGTTAAAAGCAGAGTCCACGGACGTCGAGGGAGGCATCTCATTGATAACATGACCGACAAATACCTTATGGACCGCTTACACTTATTGAAACACCGCGAACTTGTCGCCATTTTTCCAGCAGCAAAATCTGGGGCTTTCAGATCTTCAGCTTTGGAGGCCCCTGACGTCACCATGAACGCACTCTGCTATAGTGAAACCCTTCGCATCTTCATCACGAGTTAAGACGGCAAGGCCAGAAGTGGTGGTGTGACGCACAGCTTCCGTCAGTATGTGACGGGCAGTGTCCATACCAAGTTGAGACCTATGTGATGGAAGGTGTCAGTCCACCGCAAACAATCCGAACATCTAACATTGTCACTTTCATGTGTTCAGCCCCTCTATGACGCTCTGAAGGACAACTGATTCGGGAAATACACGTACAAACGTAAAGTTGTGGTGCTACAAGTGGTATTGCGGAAGGTATCATTAATTGGCGCAGTGCATCCCAAACACTTTTTCTCGTATACCATTGTCATAATACAAAACAATAACGCGTATCACTTTCATTCCGTGTGGAACTTCAACCCGATTCTGGGTCATGGTCACCGCTTAAGGGGATTCGCGATCACACTCACTGGACACACCACACTTGGTAAGACTCCTCTGGACAAGTGATCACCGCGATGCAGAGACTTCTACTTAGCACAACACAACACTCACAGTGGAAAAACATCCATGCCGCCGCACGGGTTAAGAAGTGCCACCATCACAATAAAAAACACTGTACGCGTACCAATAGGTAATGAAATATTAATGCCTACGTTCAGATTACTGATCTTCTGGGATGTTTCGCTGGTTGGAAGGTATGAATTTTTCACACCTCTCAACCAGCGAAACAACAGCGCTGTAGAAACCGCGGATTTCGCAGTTACTACTTTACTAATTTAACTCGATTGGACGACAAACGACAACCTGTATTTATATTCGAACAATGAAATAGTATCTTGGTATAGACCTTGTACATTTTTTTTGCATTTAAACAAATAGAAAATAATGTTAATAGTGTAATTTCTTTCTTTCTTTTGGCGCAATAATCCTCAGTGGACCATGACCTCATTCACGAGATTTCTAGATCACACACAACGACGCACCACAGTCGGTAGGACTCCTCTAGACGAGGGATCAGCTCGTCGTAGAGACAACACAAACACTCACAACAGAGAGACAACCATGCCCCGATGGGATTCGAATCCACTATCTCAGCAGGCGAGCGGCCGCAGACCTACGCCTTAGACCACGGGGCCACTGGGACCGGCTTAATAGTGCAACTGACTTCAAAATTTTAATTAGTTAAAACATCCTAAATTTCTTCGCGTACAAACAGGCGCCTGTCCTCGTACCGCCGTTTGAAAAGCACTAAGTTAGTGTATCAAAGGAATGCCTGTCCTGGTGACTACGGAGACCTTTTAACAGTTTTTGCTTCCTCGCCCAAAACAATTCCCAAAACGTTTAATTTCAACAGTTCTTATACTGCAACGTTCTAGTATGTAAGTTATTAAAAGCATATTAATTTTAAAGATGATGCGACATAAGGGTAAATGATACTTCATCTCAAGTCAGTGCAAAGGGTCTGTGTTGACGTCACAATGTACACAAAGTGAAAAACAGGAAGTCATTTCCACATTTTCACAGCATATGTAGACCTACTTTGTATTTTTCCCCCTATCAATTTTACATGAATCTACTGAATATGGTATCCTAAAAGCCTCATTCAAGCAGATCAACGTAGCGTAAAATTAAATCTAGTAATTAACCTAATACATGAAGTTGGAGAGTGTAACTGAGTTGACATATTTCGGTGTTCAAATGATAAGGGTCACAGTAAAATATTTTACTCACATTTAAACAAGTAACCGATTTAAATATTGTGACCGCATACAGAGTGTCTGAGAACAAACGGCTGAGATCATATTGGTAAGAAAAAAAGGAAGTGACAGGGGATTCAAAAACACTGCAAAATTAAGAGTCTCATAATTGTGAATTTCATAGAGTATTATGGTGAGCTTATCGATTAAATGGCCGAAACATGTTACACAAATGAAAGAGATGAGACATGAACAATCTTAGTTCGGAAGCCTGAATGGAAGAGCAGGCTGCTCGGAATAGACAGCCCTGGAATGGAGAATAATATTAAAACAGATTTTAAAGAAACAATGTAAGGGGAGGTCAACTAGATTTTTCTGTTTCAGTATAAAGACCAGTAGTGTGCTCAGATAACGGAAGCACATTTCCATAAAAAGATAAAAATTTCATAACTGAGACAATATTAGCTTCTACATAATAACGCACCAACTGAGTATTATATTTAAAATAATTTACGAACTGCTATTAGTTTGAAGGAAGTCCGTAAACTTGGAAATTTAGTGAAGTGTTCATATGTAAAGGTACAAGGAAATGGACACAAAGCAACACATTAGTACTGCTCTAGTTTAAAAATGTTTCATTGCGGTAAAACCTTTATAAATGGTCCTTCTGTCGTACAATAAAGCGTAAGATGGGAAGACCCTACAAATATTCCTCCTATTTTGGAGGTAAATTCAAGTATCAGTTCGGAGAGTTTACGTACCAACTTCCTGAATATATTCCAGGTTTTTACATACCTAGCTTGCATACTGATATAAGCCTGTTATTTGAAACTGTTGAATGAAATTTGTGCAATCCTATATGTAATTTCAATACGGTCCGTTAGAATCTCCTACTTTTACACCACTCTCATCTGTCAACAAAATACTAAGAGATTTTAACATCACCTCTTTATACAAGAATGTGTTTAACACAGAGTTACACTAGTATAAACGTGGACACAAAATATTACATTACATTTGCCTAAGTAAAAGAAAGAGGTAATTCCTTACAAAATATGGTCTTGTAAATAGTGTATTTTCCAAAACTCAATGCCCTGGTGATAACCTGAGTGTATTCGACCGAAAAAACGCATTCAATTACTGTATGTGGGACGCAAGAATGAACAGTTGTGCAAAAGATATACTGTTTTATATAAAACCTGTTCCTTTAACATGTTCCTAACCACGAAGAATTCCTACACCTGTATTACAAACAGTTACTGCTTTTATTACGCCATTATTTCATAGCTTAAATGTCACAATAAAAGCTTCCTATTTTTCTTATTGTCAACAGATGATACAGTGGAAAGGAAGACACTTCACATTTTGGTTCCCCATTTGACGTACACCAACACAAGAAATATGGCAATCAAATGGGCCACCCTTTAATATAAACAGGAAAGAAAGCTTCTCCTACCTTACAATTCCTGGGTTCGTTGTTAGTTCTGGAGTCCTATAAATACACACGAGTATTAATTTTTCTGTATATTCTGCACTTCACCCAAACATTCAAGAATTTTGATTAACGTTTAAGTACCATAATCGTAATTTGCGATACGTAATACAATGAGACGGTTCACACGCATTGATGCTACTTGACACTACACACACACACCCTTCAATCATACAAATCTCCATTCCTCGAAAAAAAAAATCAATCCGGTATCACGAAATTAAAATCTTAATCAAATTCAAAGCGACGCCCACCCACTTCACAGTCACGTTTCTAACACGCTAGGTATGTATCAAACACAAGCGTCGAAGATGGAAGTCGCTGTTGGTAATTTAAAGATTTCTTTATTTTGAAACATTTCACGGTTGACGTTCGCCCGCTGCGATTGGTACAACGATTTTACGATTTGTTGACGCGCGCCGTGGCAAGACTACGGCCAGACTGAGCCAACCCTTCGTCACGGAATCCCACACCTGTCTCTCTCTCCCTCTTATCCGAATGCATTTCCCGAAAGTTCCCGAAGTCTGTACAAACCTCATACCAAGCCTAGCAAACTGGCTCTACACATACAAATCCCGAAGGCCTATTTGAGTTGGATGCACTTTCGGTCGTTGGCTTAACTGCTAATTAGTATAATTAAGACTGGTATAATTATAGCATTAATATGTAGAGAGAGGCGGAGAGGTAGTGGAATGGGTAGAATAGATATTAGAATTCATGAAGTATCACCATTAGTATCTGCATATATGGCCGTGAAGAGAAAGATCAGAGAACAGAATCATGAATAATTTACAGAGAATTGAAATCAATGGTTGTTTCATATCGCCCTTTCGCAGTTCACATGATGCACATTTGCACAATGATATGATGGAGGTGGTGGTCAGAATACAGTGTGCTAATATTGGCTTATCTGACAACATTATTGGTTTACTGACGATCGGTCGACCTCATTACGCTTCATCCGCATAATAGGCGTTCCTCTGGATATTTCTCTTGTCTGAGCTTTGAACAGACCAAATATTCGAAAGGCTACCGTAATTCTGGCAAAAGTGATAAAGATATAAATAACTCGATGGAGCAGAGTCATTCTTCATGAATTAACATTTCAAGAGAAATTCAAGATATTCGACGCGTATTCTGGGACCAGATATTTCAGTGTTTTGTACACACGGACAAGCCAAAATGTCTCTATTCTAAGCCAGATAAATCCAGTCTCAGCGCTCCTGCCGTGTTTCGGTAAACACACAATGTAGTATTTCTTACTAGCCTATATACTCGTTATACTAAAGATCCGTCGTCACAACCAAAAAACCATAACAATTTTCAGTATTAAATTTCTTACATTTACTGCTCGAATTTCTTAATAACATGCACTGTTGGTTAACATTTGGGGTCATGAAGCATTAAAAGTTAAGTCTCTTGATACATTACACCTGTGGTGTGTCCTGCACGTACACATGTTCTGCTGCGTATAACTGTCAATGTCATAACACACAATCTTACGATCAACAAACCTATATTTTTCAGAGACTGCCCTTGTGCTTTTTGGAACTGCATAGCAAATGCAAAGGAAATTAGACCGCCCGAATTGAAATGGTGCGTCACTGTGCCTTATTAATACTTGGAGAAAAAAATACGCACATCCTCCTCTTTCGCACAGCCAGTTAACCTTTTGGCGCCGGAATTATTTTTTTTTTAAATTTTAGTACAACCTGTATATAAAATGTGAAAAATACAGGAACCAAATATGTTAGAATTATGAAACAAACTGCATTTTTAAGAGAAAAAGACGGAGAGTATATACCATGTTTAAAATATTCAGTACCTATATTTGTTGAATAAATATATAAAGTGCAACTTTAGAGGTTAGCGGTGTGTTACGACCACTATAGTTGACATTAGGCATCAAAAGGTTAATGTTATTGCTTCAAAAATATATTATATTAGCCTTGACAGAACATTCACACGTGGTAATCAAGGAAGCATGTTACGATGTCCAGCAGGATATACACGGACTACCAACCACTGCAGCGACGACAGAGGCCTCGAAGCTTGCGGGTCAGTAAAAGACACTTTACATTATCTCGCACTCTTGCGGAAAATACGTGTACAAATAAAAAACCAACCAAGCAAAGAACCACTGAACCAAATTGATTTATAGGTTAGGTTAAATCTTGTTAGATTAGACTGAAGAATGGCTAGATGAATGGATGTAGAGATTGATAAATAGACAGATGAACGAAGGGAGGGATGGACGGATGAATGGAAGAAAGAATATTTATATATATTAACTCATTTATTCACGTATGGATGGGCGATGGATGGATGAATGGATGGACGGAGAGAGGGAAGCATGCACACATAATCTTAAGCATAAAAAATAACTTCCTTCTGTGAAATGAAACTTAAAAACAACAACCTTCAAGAACAAGGCAAAAATTAACTATTCCGACAATGCTATATGTAAAGGGGGGAGGATCAAAATTCTGACCGCATTCAACTTTATCTTTTCAATCAATTTTACTCGCATGACACTTTCATCTGTCTCGACTAAGCATTACATGGCCTGGACTTATGTCTGTCCCAATGTCTCGAAGGCATATTTCGTAATGTGCACATTGTTTTCTTTTTTAATTTTATATATTGATAATTTTGTATTACCACAAAATCTTACACTTATCGGGCTTAAGAATGTGAGCTAAGTTTATATAATTTGCCTAGGATCCAGGGATAGTGAGTTTTGAACACCGTAATAACACTGTGGTTCCACAAAAGTCTGAAATTGTACGGAACAGCTAAGCGACCATTCAATTTTGATGAACGATACTGCGAACTGACTTGTTTCATACACTTAATAAACCAAGCGCCTACTGCAACAAAAATCATTTGCCTTGTATTACTTTATGCTTACAGGCGAACACATAAGACTCTATCTCTCGAATAGCTGAGAAAGCAATTAAATCTAGCATTTCGAGCCCGCATCACTTTGCACTGATTGCTGTTTACGGCGTTACGTCATATTGTTTAGATCGCGCCTGAAGCTTTCTAGGAAAATGATTATAACGACGCTGTTAACATATTACTTCACTCAGAAACAGTTCTCGCCTAACCCCCTGGTGCAGACTATTTCAAAACCAGTCAGATTATTCTAGTTTAAGCGTTGTTACGAAAATAAGATTCATGACGCCCATAATGATAACTCTTTTTTTTTAATTGCCCTCTATCGCTAGCCGATGAAATTCCTTTAGCCCCAAGCAATAATTCCTTAAGATGACTTATTTCGGGATATGCACGATACACCAGGTTGCGACATGGCTACAGTCTGTAAGACCTGAGTCTTCAACTCATTAAGGAGGTTTTGCCTTTTCAACACCACTTCCACACCGGCTCCTATCTTGGGTGCTAGGGGATTTTTCATCAATGACAAACCGGAAGAAGGCGAAAGCCCTTCATCCAGTACCCACTTTAATAACGCATGGATCTGCTTGCACACTTACATACTTCTTCATGACTTGTTGCTAATTTAAGTACATGCAACACCTGTGTCTGGATAGAAAGTACCAATTTGACCGCACGTGTAACAAACGATGTGGCTATACGAAGTTAAACTGGATTCTCACGAGACGATGTGAATTCTAAAGGAACAGACAGACGTGTCTGTGTTTCCGCCCCCCCCCCCCCCCCCACCCTACACTTTCCCCACACATCTGTCCCTGTGGTGCTAAACTTAGTGGCGTCAGCAGAATGCAGCCACTGAAGAGGTCTTCAGAAAACATCCTGGTAGCCAAATTTTCACTTTCGTCATTGTTGCCGTGGGGTACGACAGTACCTCGTAGGACTGCAGCTTCTAATGGCCCATCGCCCAATCCAGGATGATAGCTGAATCAGTATGAAGCATGGTTGGTATAATTACCGAGGAAAACTAAAGTTTTCGCTAGGAAACCTATCCATGGACAACACTGACTACCACAGTTCCCACAAGCATTGTCCTGGTATTCAAGCCAAAAGTCCTCAGTGAGATTTCAGCGACCAAGCTTTTGGCACAACATTATTTAGTGGGAATGAGTTCGGCAAAAATGCACATATCATTTCTTCGTGTGGATGGAACAAATACCTTCACTGCATTTTTGAAGATTTTCCTTGTTGTCTTATTTTAAGTGACTCCTTTGTGTCATTAAAATATAAGTATTATTTTCGCGTCGACAAACACAACATACGATCTTATGCCCTGACAAAAAGAATGTAAATTCGTCCTTCTCCCCAAAGAATCCCAGAAAATACTAGACCTTAGGCTGTTACAGCGATGTTGCTAAGAATTGAAGTGTTCTGGGCTGTTAAGCCGCGTCGAATGGTGATCATTTACCCGCGTTTCGAACGATAGTAGAACCTTTATCTTTAGTTTCAAGCTGTCCAATTTTCTTGACCCTGAAGACGAAGGCATTTGAGTCCTTTGAAACATCAGTATCTATTAATCGATTGACATGGCATAATATCCAAGAACAATGGAATCTTCAGAATGGAAGGCTATTTAGTACTTACTTACTCCATGGAGAAGAGTATATGAAATTCAATGACACGTTGTTAGGTACGAAGTTTAACTGTAGATCCTGGGGTATTATGCGATTTAGGGCTGTACTGTCTTCTACTGGTCAAGAACTTGGATCTAGAGTCCGAAACCCAATGTTCTGCTGCGTTTATTTCTTCCCGTGTTAGTAGAGAGCTGCGACAGGCTGATCCCTCGTTCAAAGAGTATTTCAAAATGTCTGAATCAAGGAGCAGCACCCTGGAAAACGGAAAGCTCTAGGCCGCCCAGGCAACTAATGCCACAGACATTGATATCTAGGTAGGCTACGAAGACAGATAGTTAGATTAAGGTAAATTACATTTTATTAGGTAAAAAGCTTTAATTTTCTCCCAGCATTTTCTCTGAACTTGGAATTTAGACGTCAAAATACATAAGACTGTCATTGCTGTATTTGTTAACGTAGCACAGAAATATTTACCCGGGCGTTCTTTACTGACGAAATGTCACACGTTAGCAAGGTACATGCGTAAATGTAATTTTATTTACAACAGTAAGAAAATCTTGGCCTTCCTTGCGTTGATGTTCACGAAATTCACAAGTGCTCGAAAAAATTACTTGCAGGTTTCTCATAATGGATTTCAAAAAATGTGTGCAACTTATAAGAATACTTTCAATGATGCTTCCAAGTAAAGTATGCCGAACTGCACCAAATTCAGTCATTCAATAACCCGCAGTACATACAAATTACCGGCATAACAAAGGACACTAGAACAACTAGTTTTGAAATTAAAGAAAGCATACGGAAGACAGAACTGAAGGTTTGTAAATATTCACACATAATTCGGCATAACAATAAAAACATTTAGGGATTATAATTTTCCTAACACTTTGAAGAGACCGAAGATAAAATCCAAGAAACTCTGCAACTTAGTCAGTCTGTCTTTCACGGTATCGAGCACGGCCATGACCTCGAGGGCTGAAGAGCTGTCCTGAGTTGGGCCACTGCGGTCCTGGTCGCCGTGGGGCGTCCTGTATACAGATAGGAGTGATCTGAATACTGAAATTAATGGACTTTCGGACGTGCCACGACTCAGCCGGGTAGTCAGGCCTCCCACCGCAAGGACCGGTATTAATCCCAGGTCACTCCATATGGAAATTTTTGTGCACGATGTGGCATAGATACAAGAACTTTTTCGGAGTGCTTCGGTTTTCCCCTGCCAGGATCATTCCACCATTGCTGCATACTCATTTATCTGTCACCAGCGCTACAGAAAGACAAATATAACCGCAGTACTGAGACAGGCGTTAAGTAAAACACTAAAAATGATTCCACGTTACTCTGCAACTGGCAGAAATTCTGTTTAAATTGGAAATGATTATACCATTAGAATTAATTCATGTTCTGTATATATGCTTCACGTTTTGTATACATGTAAAATAACCACTGCCACCGGGTAAATCTCAATTGCAGTAAATAAATATTATTAAGTCATTATTAAATAACCTAAATTATGCGTTATTTTAGATTGTCGCTGCGATGTAGACGATGCACTCTTCCTTCTGGTATAGGACGTCACGTCACTAAGTAATTTGTTCCCGCCGTTTCGATACAGTATCTTGTAGGTTCGACATGTGGAAGCGAATTGCATATTTTTTACTTGAATATGCGACTACTGCTTCCTCTCGGAATGTATGTAACAATTTACCGAGTTTCGCGTGGTAATTTCCCACGAAATTGATACCGTACCTGAATCACACATAACATTTAAAACTAAGTCAGCTTAATTTCTTACGTTTATATCCCAAAGTGTCACTTCTTGCCACACTGCAAGCACATGACGCTATTGTAAAAGCCACTTAATTAATGCTGTTCAGAAAAATTGTCGCGTTTTTTTTTGTGCGAATTATAAGAAGCTTGTTGACTACATGTGTGCAGAATATAGGGTGTCCGACAGTAAAGCATGGTGGTACATATAGATACCACTGGGTTGGAAACGGTCCTATATCTGGCGGATACTGTTACCGAATTGCTTTAAGCCACCCTACGCAGGTCCAAGAATGAAAAGAGGGATTCGAATTCAGTGCTACATCAACTGTAGGTCTCTGTTGCTGGTGTTAATTTATGGAATAAGTGTTATTAGCGTATTACATATAGGTGATATGTATGTGCAAGGTTTCAAACGTTTGGGTACAACAGTAATGAATCCTGATACAAGAAAAGAATAAAATGTGATTACATTACTTTTATGTAATGTTTACCGCCGCTTTACTCTGTGGGGTTCTACGTAAAAGCGTAAAATTAGAACAAAAGGAAACCTAACCGTCTGTACTGGTGTCGAACTTGGTCTCTCGCTTAATATCATTTATGCCCATGGCGCAACAGCCCCGAGTGGGCCAGGACCTCCTCATGATCGAAGCCCCACGATCAAACTCAGATACATACACTCGGTAGGAGTCCTTTGGACGTGTGATCAGCCCGTAGAATAGAATTCTACCTGACAACACACAACACTCACAGCAGACAAACATCCAAGCCCCCGGAGGGATTCGAACTCACAATCCCAGCAAGCCAGGGGCCGCAGACACACGCCTTAGACCGCGCGGCCGCTGGAATGGGCCACTAAACACTATACTTAGGCGTAATTCTTTAAATAGAATATTCTGAATGGCTGCTTGATTAGTATTGGTGTTTTGTCAGTTGTTTCAATTTACACTGACAGAAACATACTTAAGTGAAATAAAGTATAAGTTAATTTGTCTCTTGCTTTAAGTGTTCTTAGAACGTGGTGTTGAGTATATTGTTTGGAAATCTCATGGGATGAAAGGGTAACAGGAGGCTTGAAGAAGGTGCAGGCCTGATCTTCGAAAAGTATTAATGAAATGATACAGCAATAAGAAAGAGTAAACTGGGGCTAGTAGAATGCATGGGAGTGATGTAACATGAAAACGGAGTTTTCGTAGGGCAGCTTGAACGTAAAATGAGGGCGGTATCTCGCGAACACGACAATAAACCTTCAAGTAGTACAAATAGCAAGGGGTGTTTGACAGAGAGAATATTAGATTCTTAAGACGGAGCCTGTCCTTTGGAATTAGGTTGGTTGGTAATCCAGAGCAAAATGTTACCTGATAGTTCACGGACCCAAATCGCACACACAAACAGAGTCGCTGTACACGCGAAGGGCACAAATCGATATAGGATCCCACCCATAAACCTGCTGTGTTCACCAACAAGCAGAATGTACAAAATTATTTTTCAGGGGCGTTCCAAATTGATACAGAAATTAATTACAACAGCCGGATGAATGTGGTCTGTCATAACCATTCGATTTATCCTGAGGCAGACCAAATATTCTATTTCTCCAATTCACATACAAAAGTTCTTGCTCTCCTTCATTCTTTCCTCTTTTCTTTTCTGTCTTCTTTTCTCTTTTCTGTTTGTATTCCTTTATATTCCTTTTTTTTTTTTTTTGCTTTTCCATGTACGTTTATTAATTTTCTTGCACTTTTTAAATATGCCAAGCACTTGCACAAGTAAATCCTTCCAAAATACAACAAGGCTTCCCAAATTATTTGCAAGGAAGGATATTTGAAAGATATCCCTTGATCCCAAGACGCGGCGCAGAAGCCTATTCCTTCCGTCATCAGTGTATAAGTGTACTGCTCTTGTATAATTTAAAGATGTAGAGTACATTGTTCTGAAAATTTAATAACTTTCTACTAGAACTCTTCCGCAAAAAAAACAAGGAGAGAGTACGTTACCCAGAGACGTCGGTAACTTTCTAAGAGACTACACGGAATTACGCCCCATTCCTACTTTCTCTTCTTCGTATTAGCCACCATCACAGCCTCGTCATCAGTGCATAACTATTTTACATCTGTTATTATGTGAAACAATAACTGCAATTATGCCACCGTTTGTGTTGCACAAATACTGACGTTCATATTGTTCATCCCTGCAACAGCTTCTTTGTTATAATATCCACACTATTCTCAGAAAAATTCACAAGTTGGATCGTTAGGTTAAATGACAAGAAATCTTGTATTATAGTGTCAAGACTGTACCGGAAAACATGCCGTCATTTTGAGTGATGGAGTAGCGTGGGAGAGAATTACATGCACACATATTTACACAAGCTTCACCCACAAGGTTCACACACTCTTCATTTACAACCCATGGTCTAAAATTCACTGTTCATATCCTGATGGTTTCAAAGAACTCAGGCATGGTGGATGAGATTTATCGTTTCTGTATGGTCTCGAGTTGAAGAGTGAAGTTAGGAAAGAAAAAATGAAAGCTAATACTAACATTACGGGCCCATATGATAGATTGTATGAAAATAAAAAGGCTGTATACAGTTTTAAGTTAGGCAAGTTTTATATCTATTAATATTTTACTAATAATAAATACAAAAACTTTTCCAATTGTTACGTAAGATAATTTAATAAAATAAAGATTTCCAATATATAATAAAAATTTATTAACATAAGTTCTTGAAGAATAAGACTAATTTATTCTATATTTATAAGGAAGTATTGTACGTATATTTTAAGGATATAAATTAAGTAGTTTTGAATTTTCTAAATTAAGCACTTAGATCATGAATCAAATGTGCCGCCGTAATTCTAGGTTCAAATGGTAATTAAAATAAAATGAGCTCTAATAAGCTGGAAGTACATTAAACAAAATAAAAGCAGACAATTGGAACAGTCCAAAAAGATGCATCACTTCAATGATTTTTCGTACTTTTCCGATCTCTCAGATGTTCGTACTGTAGATAAAATAATTAAAATTTAAAAGCCTTAGTTCCCTTCAAGAAACAAGCACCTATACGTTCTGTCAGACGGGACGGATTTAACGGTAATTGAAAAGTTTTAAGTCTACAGGCAGCTTCTGGTCAGCGACAGAAGCTAGGAAAGCTACGAGAAATGGCAGACGCCAAAGTACTGCACAAAAATAACATTGCGGTCTTTAACCTCAATGTTCATTAAAGAATTTTCTGTAATCCTTTGCCCGATCAACTAGTTTTGTAGTCTATTCCTACAATTAAAAAAACTACATTTTCGCAACATATCCTATTCCCGAAAAGTAGTCAATGTTTACCTTTAAAACGAGACGATGGAGAAGGCCCTAAATTATATGAATTCGTTGTCGGAATTCGATAAAATATGGGCTTTTCGTCAGTGAAGCAGTTAGTTGCTGGCCTCTCACCGCGGGGCCACGATTCAATCCTACGCCAGCCCACGTGGTATTTGTGGTGGACAAAACGACACAGATGCTGATCTACTCTCCTGTACTTCACGTTTAACCTTTAGTGTTCGTCCGCTAATGCCCCGCAATCATTCACTCATATATAGTTGATGATATACAATCTTAGCCTAGTAGCCGGAAGCGCAGGTGGTTGTGGCACTGCGCTACAAGCCGTAAGGTCCCGAGTCCGAATCCTGACAGCGTCATTTGGATTTTTCATTGACTTAATCCTTCCGGCCGCACTGTACCCGTGGGATCGACTCGGCTTCAAACATAAATGAGTACCAGGAATATCTCCTGGGCAAGAGCGGCCAGTGCGTAGGGCTGACAAACCTGGAACCTTTGTGCGCCAAATGTCTATGAATTCTGCGGGCCTGAACCTCCTGGAGCCCTCAGGGCCTGTCCAGGCCTCTACAGGGATAGCTGTTACATGATGTTAGTAATTGACTTACTTACTTACTTACTCCATGGTGCAGAGTCCTTCTTGAGAAGCTAACTGGTTGCAGCTAGTCAAGAAATTCCCCGCATTTCACGGAAACCGAAGGTTCATTACCGCACTCACAAGCGTCCGCTTCTTCTGCTGCGCGATGCTTCCCCTGGAAACACTCCCCCCCCCCCGGAGATCCGAGTGGGGAAGTAGTTTACTTCCGGATTGTTTTGCCTCCAGAGCAAACATCCCGCCTGCGACAGTTTCTTAACATACGTGTTTCACAGGGAGGGGTTGTTAGCACCTCGCCCAACCTCCAATCTGGAGGACCACCCATCGTCGGCTGTCCGCCACTGCTTATTCAATTTATTCGCAGCTACCCTCCTTATCTGAGGCCGTTCCTCTATCCACAACCTGAGGACGCGCCATGCCGTGGTGACAGGGAGGGGGAACAGGGACCCACTAGTTAGTAATTGACAGCATCGTTAAATAACACGCGTATAGAACGTCAATGATAATTCGTGTTTGAGAGGAATAAGAGCTGACAGACACTCCAGAGCACCCTTTACGTTACGATCCGTTACTACACATGTAGTTAATTAAGAGCTGCACCGCTTGTGAATGTGAAGCAGCAATTGAATTTGATTTGTCAGACTCATAAATCGCACCGGCAACGGGTGGCATGTTCGTGGGAGCAAATGTGACATATGGCCGGTACTTGAAAAATTTGGAGACTGAAAGAAAATAGTAGTGATCAGGAAAGAGTGGGGCAACATAAAAATCCGAAGAGTTAGTACGTTTATTGATGGACACTATCGACAGCCTGAGCAATGCTCAGTGACTTGGCGTTCACAGAAAAGATAAGGTAATTTAGTTTGGATCTTCAATATTGTGAAACCCTCTATGAAAAACATTCTCAATTTTAATAAATGAGAATCGAAGATTTTTATGTAACGGTGACTTGTACAATTTGTAAAAATAATTTGGCGGCAGCAACAGCTAGGAGTTTAAATTTGATTAATTGACACAGGGAGGGCTGCAAAAGACGCATGATGAATTAATGTATCTAGATGTTATTAAAAGATTCAGTTCTTAGACAACATGCTGTGTTTCCTTTACAAATGCCAAGGGTTAAAAATCGATATTTATTGTGTGAAATGCACGAATATGCTGTGTGGCCAAAAGAGAGACTTTCTGAATTTAAATCCACGTGGTACATATAACAACCAGCGAGCTTTAAAAGATAAAGGTGTATTTTCCATTATAAGGTCTTAAAATGCAGTTGACATAATTTTATATGATTGTTGTGTCGAATGGCACGAGAGGAAATTTCTCCTATGACTGGAAAGTAAATTAAAGTTTTAATTTTTATGTGCATGAAAGATGCCTGTTTTGTTTCGACAAAAGAGCTAGTATTACAAAAAATGTGTGTGGGCCCACACTGAAACTACATCGTTCCACAGAAACATACGTTTGTTCAGAACGTGGCATAGTCTGACCCTAACTTCAGCAACCCACCACCAAGTAGCAGGAAGTTGTGAAGCTGCAATGTCATGCTTTCTCCGACACCTACACTAGATAGACACAAGTCAAAAGCAAAATGCTCCGGCCCCCCTTATCCCCAGTTAGTGTACAGTCGTCTTCCTTTTTTTTTTACCAAGCTTCGCTATACAGGTACATTAAGTTGCAGCCTACCTTATAAGTTTGACCGGATTAAGTTCTGAAAGCGCATTATGAGAAATTTAAGACTGATATGTGAAGACAGAGTGGAAAGAATAAAACACAGCCGTGGTACAACACAAGACACTAGTGTGGTATTTCACCAGCATGTCACAGCCAACCACATCAACGTTCATCAAAACACACGAATCATAATTAGTGACAAACGGAATGCCATGACGTTGAACAGTCGGAACCGCGCAGCTCGCAACCAGGATACTGATTATTCTGATTAAAGTTCTTCGTAGTTTTCAGCAGTCCCGCAGACAAAGTGCTGGGATAGTGCCTTAAATCAGGCCACGACCACCGCCTTCCACGTCCTTTACAGTTCATTTATTGTTCCACCGTTATACGCAGTACAGCCTGAATTACTAAAGACGTCGTTAAATAAATAATAAATAAATACAGAAGCAAACAAATAAATAAAATATTTAACCACATACTAATAGGAGATTCAGGATGTACGGGTCAGTGGCAATGATGTCACATTTTCATGTGTTATGTTACAGTAACTCTACATCAAATACACCACCAAAAGTTATTAAAAAACTAGGGTTGTTTGACCGTGCATCTTGCTCATGAAATAAATTTAAATGCCTACTTGACGCAACAAGGTAATTTTATTGATGTATTCTTAACTCGACATGTTTCGGGTACATATTCCCATCATCAGGAGCATTAGATGTTGAGTTGCAGCATATGGTTTTCTGCACCGAGTTTTTGGATGGGTGGTGGTCTTGAGAGCCGCTGCGTAGGTCGTGTGTACGGTGCTGATATTTCCGTGCAATTCGCACGGCAACATCCGCACCGTACACACGACCTACGCAGCGGCTCTCAAGACCACCACCCAACCAAAAACTCGGTGCAGAAAACCATATTCTGCAACTCAACATCTAATGCTCCTGATGATGGGAATATATACCCGAAATATGTCGAGCTAAGAAAACATCAATAAAATTACCTAGTTGCATCTAGTTGGCATTTCACTTTATTTCATGTTATTAAAAAAAAACTTTGCAGAACGTAAGTAAAATTAATGTGTTCTTGAAAAATCTATATTATTTAATGACGTGCAAGACAGAAGATTATCACTACAAGAAATTAGAATAAATGAATAAAATTACCATAGGAACCAGTCAATATCAAGTAACTGAAGTCTAAACCGTTCAATACAATCCCAAGTGTGCGGCGCAAATAACTGTCTTTCATCTGACGGCCAAGGGCATGTATGAACTAACTTCTTCTTCTTGGGTGGCGCTACAGCCCGGGGTGGGCCTTGGCCTCCTTTACAATACGCCTCCATGCCTCTCGATCCCTTGCTCTCTCTCTCCATTCGTTTATCCCCATCTTTCTCAGGTCCGTGGACACGTCACCCAGTCATCTCATTTTTGGTCTTCCTCTTCGTTTCGTTGCATACAGCTTTCCGTACAACATCTTTTTTGGAATTGCGGTGTCTTTCATTCTTTCTATGTGACCAAGCCATCGTATTCTTTGCCATTTAATGAACCTGACAATGTTCTCCCCCTTAATTATAACTTCTAATTCATCGTTTCCTCCAATTCTCCATAATTCGTTTTCTTTCACTGGTCCATACATTTTCCGCAGTAGTATGAACTAACAGCGGTGCGAATTAATCTGCTACCAATACGTATGTTCAAACAAAACACAAATTTAATAAAAACACATAAATAACTATACCAGTAAAGTAAATCCGCCCTTTAAAAAAAGGAAATTTTAATGTTCTGTGCAACTTCTAAAGTAACGTTCATCTACAAAGACAGTTTGACGTATAATTCACTTCCAACAAGAAATCAGTAGGTAAGCAGTTAATCTGGTTGTGTTTGGGAAGCAGGGAGCTGTGAAACGTAATAATATATCCATGACACAGAAACAGCAGTCAGATTAGAGTAACTGCCTCAATGCTGCAAATTCAACGAGATAGCAGCTCTGCAGCTTGCGAACAGCTGTAAAATATACTAAGATACAATCGGCTCTGACCTTCGGTATCTAGATTTATTACAGTTATGACTGTTATGTATTGATTTTATAATTTACCAAAAACTTATAAACAATAAATCTTTTTAATCATTTATATATATCAACAGATACACAAAAAATATATGAAGTTCGCCCTAAAACAAGCCTAAAAGACCCACAGAAGGAATAGAGGTATAGCTCTATTCTTTCTTTAACCTCGGTATTGGAGGGAGGTGGGTGGTCAACGCCACGGCCCGGCTGCTTTACCCCCGTGAAAGAGCCGGTACCCATTGTGTAAGAGGCTGGGTGGGCCCCGTCTGGACCGGTGAACAAAATTTCACACCCACCGTGATTACACGTAATATATAAAATTACAGATTACTTATACAGGGTGTTTCACGACTTTAGGGCATAACTGCAGGAGGTGATTTCCTAGGTCTTTGTGACAAAAAAAAGTTCATATAAACATGTGTCCGATTTTGGACGGTTACGGAGTTATGACCGTTTGAATCTCGGAATAGAAGGTAACGATTACTGACAATAAACGGAACAAAATAATAAACCAGCAT
>Ga0123354_10001503_pt1 | contig 28513 bp, 24 predicted proteins | sample TergutLab28metaG_2_FD_97872 | JGI IMG/M metagenome (GOLD analysis project Ga0123354, IMG submission 97872) | Labiotermes labralis P4 segment gut microbial communities from Petit-Saut dam, French Guiana - Lab288 P4 | ecosystem: Host-associated > Arthropoda: Insects > Digestive system > Gut ... | reverse complement strand
GAAATGGGAGTGAGCGCCCGGCATCTTTATCGCAAATTGAAAATGGTTACCGAGCAGACGCCTGCCGACCTGATTAAAGAATACCGGCTGGCAATCGTAGAAAAGCTGCTGATAAGCAGCCGGTTTTCCGTAGATGAAATAATGTATAAAGCCGGATTTAACAATCGAGGCAATTTCTACCAGAGCTTTCTCAAAAAATTCGGGACAACTCCTAAGAAATACAGAGCGATGAAAAATACGCTCAACCTTGCATGAGCAAATGGTTCATCCTTATTCCTCCACCGATTCTTTTATCATGTTCCTTCGCGCTTCCGCTTTTTGAGCAATCTCAAGCATGACGCGCGGGCTGCGGTTATACATCGGATTATTGATTACCGCTTCAATCGTATCGTTATCGTCGATATTCTCAAACGTAAAAATAAACGGATGCGGGCGAGTGGTTTTGCCAATCGACCGTAAGCCTTCATCTCCGTAATATTCTTTGATTAAGTTTGCTTCGCGGATTAATCGCTCGTCTTCTTCCACTTTTTTCCGTTCTTCTTCCGCTCGTTTTTCCCAAATGTCTTTTTCGTTCTGTATTCCTTGTGCCGCTTTGATTTCTTCCGTCATCGAGACAATGTTCTCAATGCCGAATCCGGAAGCTAAGATGGCAACCTTTATCTCATCTACCAAGTTCTCGTCTAAAGCGGTTCCCCAAATCACTTCGATGTCGGAACTGAATTTTGCCATGAAGTCGTGAATTTCGTTCAGTTCCTTTGCCATCATCGGCTGAAGTGCGCCAAATGAAATATTCAGTAATATTTTTTTTGCTTTAAAAACGTCGTTGTTATTCAGCAAGGGAGATTTTAGCGCGTTTTCGATTGCCTGTGAAACGCGATTTTCGCCTTTCGCCAATCCACTGCTCATAATAGCTACTCCGCCGTCTTTCAAAATGGTTTTTACATCGGCAAAGTCCAGATTAATATATCCCGGAAGAGTGATTATTTCGGAAATACTCCGGACGGCGATGGTCAATGTGTCATCGGCTTTTTTAAATGCTTCCGGCAACGATAAATCGGAAAAAATATCCCTCAGCCGTTCATTATTAATCACCAGCAAGGCATCGACATTTTTCTTGATTTCTTCCACGCCTTTTAAAGCTTGAAGAATCTTGAATCGTCCTTCAAACATGAAAGGAATCGTAACAATACCGATTGTCAGGATGTCTAATTCTCTTGCTACTCTTGCCACTGTTGATGAAGCTCCGGTTCCGGTTCCGCCGCCCATTCCCGCAGTGATGAATACCATTTCGGTTTCGTCGGATAACATTTTCTTTAAGGCGTCGAGGCTTTCTTCAGCAAACGTTCGCGCTACTTCCGGGCGTCCGCCTGCTCCCAAACCGGCAGTACCCAATTGCACTTTCACCGGAATCGGACTCCGCATCATTGCTTGTTTATCGGTATTACACAGCACAAAAGAGACATCTCGGATGCCTTCGCGATACATCTGCGTGACTGCATTTCCGCCTCCGCCGCCCACTCCTACTACTTTTAAAATAGAAGGTGTTTCTGTGGGATAATCAAAATTGATTAATTCGAATTGTGTTAAATCTTCCATAATTTATTGTTTGTTAGCTGTATTTTTATCATTGTTATCATCCGATGCTTTACCTTCGAAAACGCTATCGGCTGCATCGTCAAACATCCCTTTGAAATTGTTCCAACTATTTCTTATAATGTTTGGTCTATGCCTTTTCACTTGTGTTTTCTCCTGTTCATTTTCATCCGTTTTCTCCTGGTTTTTAGGTTCTTTTTCTTTTACGCCCATTTCTTTATCGTCAAAAAGAACCGGTTCTTCTTTTTTTATTTCTTTCGTACAATTCTCTTTTCCTAAAATCGCTAATCCTATCACGCATGAGTCGGCAGGCGATATGGCGGTATCCGAACGGCTCATCCATGCTTTTGCATCAGCCAGCCTAACCTCTTTTCCCGTTTGATTACGGATATATTTAGGCAAATCGCGAAGCAAAGCGCCTCCACCGGTAATTACAATCCCTGCATCCAGCAATTGTTCATATCCGGAAACTTGAATCTGCGCCGATATATTCTTAACGATTTCATCGACTCGGGCTTCTATTATCCAGTTTAATTCTTTCAGTTCAATTTTCCGTGACGAATCCTCTCTGTTCACCGGAACAACACCACTATCCGCCAAATCCGAGATCGCGCTCCCGTAATCTATTTTTAATGCTTCGGCTTCCGTTTCGGAAACATTCAGGCTGCGAATATCTTTGGTAATAGCCAATCCTCCGATTGGAAGCGTTGCCAAATATTTCACTGTCTTATTTTTATAAATAGAAATATAGGTGACGCCATCCCCAAACTCAACTAAAGCGCATCCCAACTCTTTTTCTTCCGAAGTCAATACGGCTTCAGCCGTAGCCAAAGGTGAGATAAAATAACCTGCAACGGAAATCTCTTTTTTATTAAACACTTTCTCCAAATTTCGTTTCAAGCAAGGATTTCCCACTACTAATTGAAAACGGGCTTCAATCGTTGAAGCCGTCGTTCCTTTCGGATTCTCCACTAACTGTCCGTCGGCATAATATTCACGAGAGACAACGCCTAAATTTTCTTCAAAATCAGGCATATAATTATTCGCTTCTTCTTCCATCGCTTTGATCAGTTGGTTATCAATCGTTTCTCCGTCAATTATTCTTTTTATTTTGAATAATTGTGTATGAAGTGATTGTCCCCCAATACCCACATAGATTTTATCTATTTGCATTGTATTGGGAGCGCTGTTCAATTTCCGGATAAGTTTGATAATTATATCGGAAGTTTCATCCGAATTATAGATGCGTCCTCTCCGCATCGCATTTTTCGATGGAAACGATTCGGCGCGTAAAACCGAAAGTTTTTTACCTGCGAAATCTTTCTGAACAACGAAGGCAATTGATTTGGAAGTACCTAAATCCAATGCTGCAATACTTGATCCCATTTTTTCCTCCTCTATTTTTTATTTATTTTGTACAAACCACTTGATTCTTATATTTCAGGTTGATAACCGAATATTTATTCCAGCCCACTTTACTCAAGCCTTTTTCGTAAAAGAGACGCAATTTTTCCAGATTTTCTTTATAGTCTTCCATTTTACCTAAAATAATCTGATGATTGCCTACAGCGGGCGTCAATTCAACATCGCCGTTTGAGTTGATATAAATTTGTTTTATCTGCGAGTTCCAGAATTTGTCTTGTTGTAAAAACGAAACAAACTCATACAGTTGTTTTTTTGCGTATTCGTCTTCGATAAATCCGCTTGCTACCGGAACGTAAGCGGCAAAGTTATCGGGAACGGGCATTATTTCTCCTTCATTGTCGATATAATAACTCCCTTTCGTCGAAAAGACGCGCAAAACAGGTTCACGTTGATAGACTTTAATCCGAACGTTTCCATTGATTGTTTTATAACATTCCGCACGTTTGATTAGCCGGTTTTCTTTGAGCAAGCTTTCAATCGCCGCTCCGTTCACTTGCGACAATTCTTTTCCGACGGGCATCAATCCCGCTTTGGTAATACTGTTTATAATCTCGTTTGCATTCAAATAATGCCGATCCAAAGTATCGACAATATCTATCTTGATATCCTTGCATATCACATCTTTCTTTGAATGAGGATTCAAGTAAAATATTGCAAATAAAAGGTATGCCAATATGATTACTGCAACCGATATAAGTACTGTTTTCTTAAGCATCTAAAATTTCTTTTAAAGGTTCAACCAACAGTTCGATATCGCCAGCGCCGGCGACAATCGTAAGTTCCCGTTTTTGTTCACGCATCGCTTCCAATAATTCTTCTTTCGAATACAAATGTTTTTCCGGCGCTGTCACAAGGTCAAGAATCATCTGGGAAGAAACTCCGGGAATAGGTTCTTCGCGAGCCGGATAAATAGGAATCAGAATAACTTCGTCGGCAGCGGATAATACTTTGGCAAACGCCTTGTAGAAATCATTGGTTCGCGAATATAAATGCGGCTGAAAAATAACAGTCAGCTTTTTATCGGGATACAACTCTTTGACGGACGAGATGCTTGCGGCTAATTCGTCGGGGTGATGGGCGTAATCGTCGATAAGTACACAATCGTCACGTTTGATGTGAAAATCGAAACGCCGTTTGGCTCCTTGGAAAGAAGCCATTCCTTTTCGCAGTTCCTCGTCCGAAACGCCGTTCAGCGATGCAATTGCTAAAGCCGCCACCCCATTCAGGATATTTATTTTTACCGGAACGCCCAAGTGAATGTTCGGAATCGTTCGTTTGGGAGTAACCAAATCGAATCGGATGGTCCCGTTTCCTATCTGGATATTTCTCGCATGAAAATCACCTTTATCAACGCCGTACCTGTACAATCGAACGCCGGTTTTTAATTCCGGTTCAATATCAACACTGTTTTCCATCAGCAAAACGCCATTCTCACGAACCAATGAGGTAAAATGACAAAAACTCTCTTTATACGCCTCTGCCGTTTTGTAAATATCCAAATGGTCGGGAGACGTTGAAGTGATTACTGCCATATAAGGAGTGAGCCAATGAAACGAACGGTCGTATTCATCGGCTTCAATAACCGTCAAATCGCTTTTAGCGGATAGTAATAGATTGCTGTTGTAGTTTTTCAGTATTCCGCCCAAAAACGCATTGCAATCGATGGTCGATTGTTTCAGGAGATGGGCAATCATACTTGAAGTAGTTGTTTTTCCGTGCGTTCCGGCAACACACAATCCGCGTGCATCCCGGGTGATTTCTCCCAATGCCTGCGCTCTTTTGAGAATCGTGAAGCCGTTTTGACGAAAATACACCCATTCGGAATGATCTTCAGGTATCGCCGGCGTGATAATCACCAACGTATTCTTTGGATTTTTATACATTTCCGGAATCAACTCGATACGGTCTTCATAATGAATTTCAGCTCCTTCGCTGTTTAGTTGGCGGGTTAACTCCGATTCAACACGGTCGTAACCGGCAACTTTTTTCCCATGAAACAGGAAGTAACGTACCAAAGCGCTCATGCCGATTCCGCCTGCGCCTATGAAATAAACAGTCGAATAACCTGCGATTGATTTTTGAAAAATAGCTTTCGGAAATGATTTATTAAGAATCGTATCGACTTCATCAATAATTTTGTTTGCCGCATCCGGCAAAGCTAATTGCAGAATATTTTCGCTTAGTTTGTTTAATTGCTTGTCGTCGTGAATGATTTTCAAGGCTTGAGGCAGCAAATCTTTGAGAGCGTCACGGTCGGGAATGAGAACCGCCGCATTCTTTTTGAGTAGCGCTTCAGCGTTTTTAGTTTGATGGTCTTCCGCTACATTTGGCGATGGAACTAAAATGACCGGTTTGCCCAATATGCAAAATTCGGAAATCGACCCGGCGCCGGATCTTGAAATAATCAAATCCGCTATGGAATAAGCCAAATCCATCCGCGAAATAAATGAAGACAAATAAATAGGAGCGTTCGGATAATAGCGCAATTGTTCCTTTGTTTCGGAATAATAATATTTTCCCGTTTGCCAGATAAATTGGACGTCGCTTTCAACAATCAGCGGTAAGGCGGAGATAAGACTTTTGTTGATAGTGCCGGCGCCCAAACTTCCGCCCAGAACCAGAATGGTTTTCTTATTGGGGTCGCACTTAAAAAATTCGAAGGCTTCTTGTCGTTTTGCTTCGGAACATTCCAAATCCTGACGAACCGGATTGCCGGTCAGAACCATTTTCTCTTTCGGGAAAAACCGTTCCATGCCTTCATAAGCGACGCAAATCCTTGTCGCTTTTTTAGCTAATAATTTGTTAGTTATACCGGCATACGAATTTTGCTCCTGAAGCAAGGTAGGAATTTTCAAGCTGTTTGCAGCAAGCAAAGTAGGTCCGCTTGCATATCCGCCAACTCCAATAACGAGGTTTGGCTTGAAATCTTTCACTATTTTTTTCGCTTGGAGTATGCTTTTATTCAAACGAAACAGAACACTGATGTTTTTTATAAGGTTTTTGCGGTCGAATCCTGCAACGGGTAGCCCCACGATAGGATAACCGGCGGCGGGAACCCGTTCCATTTCCATCCGATCTTCTGCGCCGACGAAAAGGATTTCTGCTGAAGGATAACGTTTTTTGACAGCGTTGGCAATGGATAACGCAGGGAAAATATGCCCGCCGGTACCTCCTCCGCTGATAAGTATTTTCAATTGTTGCATAGTTTCATTTTTTTAATATGCGGGTTGAACGTCCAATTGCTCTTCTTCGTTTGTCAATCGTCGTTCTTCTTCAAATTCTTCTTCAATTGTTTCTTCTTGCAAGACTCCTCTCGGATTTTCGAAACGACTGACGCTTAATATAATTCCAATAAATACACAAGTGGTTATTATGGAACTTCCTCCTCGACTGACCAAAGGCAAGGGTTGCCCGGTAACCGGCAAAAGACCTACCGAAACAGCCATATTGACTAAGGCTTGTAGGGACATCATCAATGCGGAACCCATGACCAATAGTTTAGGGAACAATTTTGTACACCTGCCGGCGATTGTTCCTGCCCGGATAAACAAAAATACGTAGAGGAAAAGAACAGCAATTCCTCCGATAATACCTGTTTCTTCAATAATGATTGCATAAATAAAATCGGAATAGGCTTGGGGCAAGAAATCGCTCAGATGACTGTTGCCGGGCATTCTTCCGAAAATACCTCCACGTGCAATAGCAATTTTCGCCATAGTCGATTGAAAAATTTCATCGGGGATTTTGCCATCTTTTGTGATTTCCGGTTGTTTATGGTAATGCTTAATTCGGTCAACCCATACAACTGCTCGCTTTAGTCCCGCTTTTTCAGACCTGTCTGGGGAAAACCAAATGAACGAAAACAAAACCGCAATAAATGCAAAGGTGGCAAAAATAACAATTCCCATTCTTTTCATGGAAACTTGTCCAACAAACATCATAACGATTATAACACAATACAATATAGCTGCTGTCGAGAAGTTGTCGCGTAAAATAAGAATACAAGTTCCAATGGTAAGAAAACATACCCATTTGAAGCTTGAGCTTTCTGATATTTTGCTCTTTTGACAACTCAATAAAAAAGCGACGCAGGAAATCAAACTCAGTTTGGCTAATTCGGAGGGTTGAAAACCGAATATGTACCGGTTGGCGCCATTCACCGTATGTCCTATAAACTGTGTTGCAGCTAAAAGAACCCAGACAAAAGGAAGCATGACGACAAAAATCCAAAAATATTTAGGATTCATGCTATGAACCAGCAGGACAAGAACGGTTCCGCCGAGTAAATACATGGTATGCTTTATAATCGGTTGCCAAAAATTGGTTTTGAATGTCAACATGCTTGAAGCGCTGTAAACTTCGATGATAGAAATCAGGCATAAGGATATGAATATCATCCATATCACACGGTCGCCCCGGAATATTTTATTTGCAAAGTCCATCATAATATATTTGTATTTATCGCTTCTACCTCAGCTCTTCTCCTATGGAAGGGAATTGAGGGGAGGTCAAAGATTCCGTACTTGTTTTTTAAATTGAATTCCTCTGTCTTCGTAATTTTTGAATAAGTCGAAACTTGCGCAACAAGGCGAAAGTAACACCGTATCCCCTTTTTCAGCAAAATCATACGCTTGTGAAACCGCTTCCTCCATCGAGTGGGTATCTGCTATTTGCGCTACTTTTCCGTCAAAGAAAGCGTGTAATTTAGTATTATCCACGCCTAAGAAAATTAAAGCGCGACATTTGTCTTTTATCAGCGATTCGATTGATTGATAATCGTTTCCTTTATCAGTTCCACCCAAAATCAGGACAACAGGCGTTTTCATGCTTTGCAACGCATACCATGTTGAGTTCACGTTGGTTGCTTTTGAGTCGTTGATGTATTCGACGCCTCTTACGCGAGCCACTTTCTCCAGCCGATGTTCAACGCCTTTGAAATTACTCAACGATTGTCGAATCTCTTCATTTTTTATATCCGTTAGCTTAGCTGCAATTCCGGCTGCCATTGAATTATACAAATTATGTTCTCCGGTCAGAGCAATAAGTTCTTCTTCCATAGTAAAAATACCTTTAGGAGTTTCTATAATGATTTGTTTATCTTTCGTATAAGCGATTATGTCGTTTCCTTTTTGTCGTGCGAACGGATATAAAGTAACTTCAGATTGTCTTTTATCGAGTTCTTTTCGTATCCATAAATCATCGTTCCAGAAGATAAAAGCATCTTTCGCCGTCTGATTTTGAAGTATCCGCATCTTGGCATTAACATAATTCTGCATTTCGTAATTATAGCGGTCGAGATGGTCGGGGGTAATATTCAATAAGATAGCAATATCTGCTTTAAACCGATACATTCCGTCCAATTGGAAACTGCTTAATTCAATGACATAATAATCATAGTTTGCTTCAGCAACTTGCAAAGCAAAGCTATTGCCGACATTGCCTGCTAAGCCGACATTTAAGCCTGCGTTTTTTAGTATATGATGCGTAAGCATTGTCGTTGTCGTTTTCCCGTTACTACCTGTAATGCAAATAGTTTTTGCATTTGTATATCGTCCGGCAAATTCAATTTCAGAAATAATCGGCGTTCCTTTTTCATGCAATTTATGGACAATCGGCGCTTTGTCGGGAATGCCCGGACTTTTGATGATTTCATCCGCACACAGGATTTTCTCTTCCGAATGTTGATTTTCCTCGTAAGGAATTTGGTATTTATCCAATATCGCTTTGTATTGCGGTTGGATAGCAGACAAATCCGAAACAAAAACATCGAATCCTTGTTTTTTTGCCAATGCTGCTGCGCCTGCGCCGCTTTCGCCTGCGCCAAGAACGACTATTGACGAGTTTATGTTATTTTCATTTTTCATTATCATATTATAATATTATCACTAACCACTAACCACTATATTATCTCATTTTCAACGTAGCAATTGCTAACGCCGCTAAAATAATTCCAATTAACCAGAAACGGACAACAAGCTTCGATTCGGGAATCGCCGCCAATGGCTTTTGAATCAAAGCTTCAATTCCGGCATTCCCTTGTTTTTGAAAATGATGATGCAAAGGAGTCATTTTGAAGATTCGTTTTCCAACGCCATATTTTTTCTTGGTATATTTAAAATAACCGACCTGAAGCATTACCGAAATACTTTCCGTTAAGAAAACACCGCATAAAATCGGTAATAATAGCTCTTTGTGAATAATGATGGCAAATACGGCAATAATTCCGCCTAAAGTAAGCGAGCCGGTATCTCCCATAAAAACTTGAGCCGGAAAAGCATTGTACCAAAGAAAACCGATGGTTGCTCCGATGAATGCGGCGGAGAATACCGATAATTCTCCACAACCCGGAATATACATGATGTTCAGGTAAGCTGCATATTTAATATTGCTCGAAACGTATGCTAAAATTCCCAACGCGACCCCGATGATTGCCGAACTTCCGGCGGCAAGTCCGTCTAATCCGTCGGTAAGATTTGCGCCGTTGGAAACAGCGGTTACAATAAAAATGATAACGACTACAAAAAGAATCCATGTGGCTGCCGTGCGATGGTTGGGCATAAACGACACTAAATCGCGATAATCAAGGTTGTTGTTTTTCACAAAAGGAATTGTCGTTTGAGTCGATTTCACTGCCGGACTGTATTTCACTGCCGTAATCACTTCGTTTTTTCGGATTTCCACATTTTCGTGCATCACGGTTTTCGGACTTAAATAGAGCGTTAGTCCGACAATTAAGCCCAAGCCTACTTGTCCTACAATTTTAAAACGCCCGTTGAGTCCGCCTTTGTCTTTTTTAATCACCTTGATATAATCGTCTAAAAATCCGATGCCACCTAACCATAAGGTTGTTATCACCATGAGAATGATGTAGATATCGGTAATGCGGCAAAATAACAAAACCGGCAACACGATGGAAATAATAATTATTATTCCTCCCATCGTAGGCGTTCCTATTTTTTTCATTTGCCCTTCCAGCCCCAAATCACGCACTACTTCGCCAATTTGCATTCGTTGAAGTTTTTCGATAATCCGACGTCCGATAATCGTTGATATGATAAGCGAAAAAATCAATGCCATCGCCGAGCGGAACGAAATGTAGCGAAACATTCCCGCTCCCGGAAAATCCAACGTATTAAGATAATCAAATAAATAATACAGCATACGTTCTATTTGTTTTCATTAAATATAGACGTTACAATTTCCCTATCGTCGAAGTGATTTTTGATTCCTTTCACTTCCTGATAATCTTCATGCCCTTTACCGGCAATGAGAATAACATCGCCGGTTTGAGCCAATAGACAGGCTGTCCGGATAGCTTCTTTCCGGTCGGTAATTTTCAATGATTTATTAGAAGGAACATCCGTTAATCCTTCCTCCATATCGCGAATAATATCTTCAGGCTCTTCAAATCGGGGATTGTCGGAAGTGAGAATCACATAATCGCTTAGACGGGCGGCTTCTTTTGCCATGAGAGGACGCTTTCCTTTGTCGCGATTTCCTCCGCAACCGACAACGGTGATAATATTTCCTTTTCCTGATAAAACTTCCCGAATGGTGCTCAGCACATTGGTTAACGCATCGGGCGTATGGGCATAATCGACGATTGCAGTATAGCCTTCGGGTGAGCGAAAGGTCTGAAATCGTCCGGAAACAGAGTGGAGCAAACTCACTATTCGTAAAACTTCGTCGGGAGCTTGTCCCAAAAGAACCGCTGTTCCGTAAACGGCTAAAAGATTGTAAGCGTTAAACTTTCCAACAAATTGAGTAGCTACTTCTTTTCCGTTGATACTCATTTCCGTTCCGTCGAAATGCGCCTCCAGAATTTTACCTTTGAAGTCCGCCAGCGACATAAGAGAATAAGTTTGTTTATTTGCTTTGGTGTTCTGGAGCATAAACATTCCGTTTTTATCATCTTTATTGGTTAGAGCAAAAGCGTTGGCAGGCAATCCGTCGAAGAATGCTTTTTTTGCATCACGATACGCTTCGAAGGTCGGATGATAATCCAAATGGTCGCGGGTAAGGTTCGTGAAAATACCTCCTTTGAAATTCAAACCGGCGATTCGTTTTTGGTCGATCGCATGAGAACTGGCTTCCATAAAGACATAATCGCAACCGGCTTTCACCATTTGCGCCAGCAAGTCGTTCAACTCAATTGCATCGGGCGTAGTATGGGTAGCCGGCGATTCTTTTTCATGAATATAATTGCAAACGGTTGATAACAGTCCGGTTTTATATCCAAGTTTTTGAAATAGATGGTATAATAAAGTGGCGGTAGTCGTTTTTCCGTTTGTACCGGTTACCCCGATTAAAGTTAGATGTTTCGATGGTTCTTCGTTCCAGATGGAAGCGATTTGTCCCAGCGCTTCTGCGCTACAGCTTACCCGGATATAAGTGACGCCGTTAAGTAAATTTTCAGGAAAGTTCTGGCATACGATTGCTTTAGCCCCATTTTCAATCGCTTTTCCAATGTACAGATGACCGTCCGATTGAGTTCCGGGAACGGCAACGAAGAGAAATCCGGGTTCTATTTTCCGTGAATCGCTATGAACGCCTGTAATCCGTATTTCGGAATCACCCATTATTTCCAGCGCCTTTGATGTTTGAAGAAGTTCTTTCAGTTTCATATAATTATCTAATGTCTATCGTCTATCATCTAAGTTGAATGGTTATTGTTTGTCCGCGTAATGCAGCAGCCCCCACATTTAACGATTGGCTGCAAACTTCGCCGCGTCCTTGTAGGTTCACTCGCAAACCGATATTTTCCAAAGCATAAACCGCATCTTTCGCACCCATTCCGATAACGTTGGGTACGGTTCGGCTTGGTATTTGTTGCTCTTTGAGCAGCAATCGGTTGGTCGTCCATTGAGGGTCCGCCCAGTTTCCTTTCAAACTGTCCGAATAATGAATGTCTAATTTATTCAGTACATATTTTGACTGGTCGGACATCCCGCTTTTCACTTTCGGAACTTCTGCCGACCGGTTTTCCTTGTCAAGATCGACCGGCTCTGTAGAGCCTTCTCGTGCATAAATGGCTTCGGCGATTTGTTTGAAAACTTTTCCGCTCATAAATCCGCCCGAAGCGCTTCCGTTTTTGGGACGACGAATGACTACAATACAGGAATATTTTGGATCGTTTGCCGGAAAATATCCGCAAAATGATACTTGATATGATTTACCTCCTGCTTTGTATCCGACTGCTCCTTTTGATAATTGCGCTGTTCCGGTTTTTCCTGCAATTCGAACCAAATCCGAATGAGCCGGCTTTCCTGTTCCGTGTGGATAGTTGACTACGCTATCGAGCATTGTCCGAATCATTTTCAATGTTCGATCCGAACAAATATGTTGAATAAGTACTTCCGTTTTTTCCTTTTCAGTGCTTCTATCATCACTGATTTCTTTAACAAACACTGGTTTAACCATTGTTCCGTTATTTGCTATTGCATTAAAGAAGGCAAGCGTATTTATGGGTGGAATTTGCGTTTCGTAACCAAACGCCATCCAAGGCAAAGTCGTTTTATACCAATGATCGCTCGGGCGTCGGATTCTCGCCTTCATGTAATCGGGAATTTCAATTTTTAAGTCTTTATTGATTCCGACTCTGTATAATCCGTCAACATATTTTCCCGGATTTTTTTCGTAACCTCTCAATATTATTTTAGCCATACCAATATTGGAAGAAAACCAGATCACTTTAGCCGCAGTAATCTTACCGTATCCGCCGCGGTCGGCATTATGGTCAAGCAACTTAGCTCCGGCATATTCAAATTTTCCATTACCGACATCTACCGGGTCGTCGGGGCGAACGACGCTGTCTTCCAACGCAACCATCATGGAAGCTACTTTAAAAGTCGATCCGGGTTCGCTCATATCGGATAACGCATAATTCAAGGATTCGTTCCATGTTCCGTTGGATCTTCCGAGATTGACAATGGCTTTGACTTCACCTGTTTTTACTTCCATAACGACGGCTGTTCCTGATTCGGCATTCAATTCATCCAATTTATCCTTCAGTGCATTTTCTGCTATTTCCTGAAAGCCAATATCTATCGTCGAAACTATATCTTTTCCCTGAACGGGTTCGGTTTCAGGAACTTCTTTGAATCCTCCTTCTACCCATCGTTGAATGCTGAGTCCGGGTTTACCTTTTAATATAGAATCGTATGCTTTTTCCAATCCATATTTTCCGCCGGTGCTGTCAACTCCGTTCCAGATATCGCCAATAGTTCTGGAAGCCAATATTCCAAACGGCTTGATTCGTTTCGTGAGCCTTTTTACGGTTAACCCTGAACGGTTACTACCTAAATTGAAAAAGGGAAGTTTATTTATCTCCGCAAGTTCCAAATCATTAACCGGTCGGATAATCGACAGCGGATAACTTCTGCTTTTTATTGCTTTTTCATCTCCTTTGGCAATTTGTTCAGCTTCTTTTTGCTTCTTTTTTAAACCGTTTAAGATCGCTGTTTCATATTGAGCGGCTGATTTTTCGGGAAACAGTTTGTTTAGTCCGGCGGACAGCGGTTTAATGTTCGCCTTTAAAACACTTTCATTCAATCCATCCGCCCAAAAGTCGATGTACAGTTGATAATAGGTTTCGGACACAGCCATCCATTCCCCTTCTGAGGAATAGATGTTTCCCCGTATTGCCGGAATCGTATCCCGAAATGGAACATATCGCTTTCCAACATTTATCCATTTGTCTTTTTCTGCAAAGGAAGTTTCGACCGTCCGCCCGATAATCGCCAAGATTACCAATCCCAACAACAGTGCAACAACAAAATAATTCCGCTGTATTTTCTTGCTATCTATGTTTTTTTTATCAGCCATTTATAATATAATTATCATAAATCTTATCAATTATTCAATCTTTCAACTCTTTATTTATGAATCTGATAAACCGTCGTATTATTTGTCAATTCGATTCCTTTGTCTTTGAGTGACCCTTCTATTTGCGCTTGACGACTGATTCTTGTCAGTCGAAAAGTCAAGTCCACTTGTTCGTTTTTTAACCGAACTAATTCTTTTTTCAGATTATCCATTTCCGTCAGTTTTTTTGAACAGTAATAGCGATTACTGATAAAAATCAAAATCAAAAAGAATATCAAAAGAAATAGTTTGGATTGTTTAATAATAAAATCTTCCGTGAGCAGTTTGCCATTAAGCATGTCTCTAAACGAAAGTTTATTTTTTTTCTTTTCGGATTTTCTTTCCGATTCATTATTTTCCGTTATCATTTTTTTCTACAATTCTTAGTTTTGCGCTTCTGGAGCGTGGGTTTCGTTTAATTTCTTCCGCTTGAGGAATAATTACTTTTGTATTAATCGCATGAAACGGTGTTTTTACATTGCCGTAAAAATCCTTTTCAAGGATTCCTTCAAAATTTCCGGTCTTAAAATAATTTTTCACAATCCGGTCTTCCAACGAATGATAGGTAATAACAACCAGCCGTCCTCCCTGTTTCAACAGGGAAGTTGCTTGTATTAAAAGTTCTTTCAGGGCGTCTATTTCTCCATTCACTTTAATCCGAAGCGATTGATAGGCTTGAGCGAGTTGCTTCTTTTCGTTTTCCCGACTGAAAAAAGGTTTCAATATCTCCAAAAAATCCTGATTAGTCTGAATTTTTTTTTGTTCTCGATTTTTCACAATCGCTTTTGCAATCGCTTTCGAATTTCGCAATTCACCATATTGATAAAAGAGGTCTGCCAGATCTTTTTCGGAAAACGTGTGGAGTATCTCGGCTGCATCGATTCCGGCGCGTTGATTCATTCGCATATCCAGATCCCCTTCAAGGCGGAAAGAAAATCCGCGACTTTCATCGTCGAAATGATGGGATGAAACGCCTAAATCAGCCAATAGACCGTCGATTTCCGTCACACCATGCCAATCCATAAAATTGGATAAATAACGGAAATTGCTTCTTACAAAAGTGAACGAAGGATTGAAAAAGCGGTTTTTCTCTGCATCTTCATCTTGATCAAAGCCATAGAGATGTCCCTTTCCTGTCAAACGCTCCAATATCATTTTTGAGTGACCGCCGCCTCCAAAAGTAGCATCCACATAAATTCCATCCGGACGGATATGCAATCCGTCGATACTCTCTTTCAAGAGGACTGGAACATGATAGGTTGGACTTTCTTTCATCTTTTTACACTCCATCGTTTTTCTCATTTGTATTCCTTGGATTTACTCAGGAATTTTCTTACATGACTCTTCAAATCATCTGCACTCGTTGTGATTTTAGTAAACAAATCGGGATTCCAGATTTCTATATACTTATTCATGCCAACAAAACAGACTGCATTGGAAATCTTTGCCATTTGCAAGTATTTTTTCGGAATCAGGAGGCGTCCGTTGGAATCCAATTCCACAGGTTCCACAAAAGCCGAAATCAAACGAAAAAGGTTGTCGTCATCTTCATCCAATTCATTTAATTGCCGGCGAAGTGCATCCGATCGTTCTTGCCAAACGCTTTCCAAACATAAAACAAGACAATCTTGATGAATATCTTTTCGCAATACAAGATCCGATTCCCCTGATGATTGCAGGATTTTACGAAAAGACGCCGGTACGAATACCCGTCCTTTCGCATCCGGTTTAGCGTGAATCGTTCCTATGAATGCATTCATTTTTAACTATCTGTTTCAGACTGTAAAAGTACGAAAATCCCCACAATCTACAATATTTTTTATGATTTTTTTTTTCAGAAAGTTATCAACCAAGTTATCAAACATATAAAATACTATAAACTAATTATTTATATTTTATTAACAGGTGGGGGATATTAGTTACTAACGTTTCGCACTTCGCCTTTAATGAAGTAAAACCATTTGGAGGTGAAAGAGAATACGACGATCATTGCGGGCTTGACTAACAATTCCCATATAAAAAACAAATCCCGCTTCAAGTGCTGTATGAATAGCATACCGGTAAAAGCATCTACTTGATAAATTTTCATATTTTGCATTTAAATTTTATGTTTATGATTCTATATCAACACTTTTTTTTGCAAAATCACACTTTTTCACTAACTTTGGCAATTATTTATCAAATTAAAAAAATGAAAACCGATATAGAAATAGCACGAAGCATCAAGCTTAACAGAATTAAAAGGATAGCTACAAGTATTAATATTCCGGAAGATGAAGTTTTAAACTATGGAAAATATATTGCCAAAATTCCTATCAATCTGATTGATGAAGAAAAGGTGAAAAAGAGTAATCTGATTTTGGTTACTGCTATTACTCCAACTAAAGCGGGAATCGGAAAGACGACCGTTTCTATTGGTTTAGCCCTTGGATTAAACAAAATAGGGAAAAAAGCGATTGTTGCCTTGCGCGAACCATCGCTTGGTCCTTGTTTCGGGATGAAAGGAGGAGCTGCCGGCGGCGGTTATTCGCAAGTGTTGCCTATGGAAAATATTAATCTGCATTTTACAGGCGATTTTCACGCTATTACTTCAGCGCATAATATGATAACCGCTTTGCTGGATAATTATTTGTATCAAAACAGAGGCGTTAGCGGAAAACAACTCAAAGAGGTTCTTTGGAAAAGGGTTTTGGATATTAACGACCGTTCCCTCCGGCGCATTGTTACCGGTTTAGGAGGAACTATCAATGGGATTCCTACCGATACGGGATTTGACATTACTCCTGCTTCCGAAATTATGGCGATTCTTTGTTTGGCGACAAGCATTGATGATTTGAAACGGCGTGTTGGCGATATTCTGTTGGGATTTACTTATGATAATCAACCGTTTACTGTAACAGACTTGGGTATAGCAGGCGCAATTACCGTGCTGTTAAAAGATGCTATCAATCCGAATTTGGTACAGACTACTGAAAATACGGCGGCATTTATTCACGGCGGTCCATTCGGGAATATCGCTCATGGTTGCAACTCCCTGTTGGCTACCAAAATGGCGCTGACTTACGGCGATTATGTCGTTACTGAAGCCGGATTCGGAGCCGATTTGGGCGCTGAAAAATTCTTCAATATCAAATGCCGCCAATCGGGTTTACAACCCAAATTGACTGTCATCGTTGCTTCTGCACAAGGTTTGAAAATGCACGGCGGAGTCCCCATTGAAAGTATTAAGAAACCTAATCCGGAAGGAATACAAAAAGGCTTAGCCAATCTGGAAAAACATATTGAGAATATGCAGAATTTCGGACAAAGCATAGTGGTCGCTTTCAATAAATTTACAGAAGATACGGAGGATGAAATCACTTTAGTAAAACAATTCTGTGATTCCAAAGGCGTTGGATTTGCTGTCAATGAAGCTTTTGCCAAAGGCGGGGATGGCGCTGTTAATCTGGCGAATGTCGTTGTCGATGCCCTGTCGCAAAATCCGTCCAAACCGTTGCGATTCACTTATTCCGAACAGGACTCCATCAAAGCAAAAATAGAAAAAGTTACTAAAAATATTTACGGTGCGGAATTTGTAACCTTCAGCGAACAAGCCAATAAAATGCTGAAACTAATTGATGCGATGAATATCAATCATTTTCCCATTTGCATCGCCAAAACGCAATATTCTTTCTCCGATAACGAAAAAGCGTATGGAGTTGCCAAGAACTTTGAGTTTAAGGTAAATGACATTGTAATTAACAATGGAGCCAGATTTATTGTGGTCATTGCCGGTCAAATCATGCGGATGCCGGGACTTCCCAAAGACCCGCAAGCCAATCATATCGACATTGTGAACGGGTATATTGAGGGGCTTTCATAGCGATACAATAAAAATTTCATGGTCGGTGGTTATGGATTTATTGCTTGTTAAAGCAATTTTAACTTGAAAATAACTGATGATTAACCTCGTCATTCAGAATTTAGCTGTTACTTTGTATCAAATTTAGGTTCTATACTCTACATAAAAAACGTTGGTTACATTTAATCAAAACCTTTACTAAAGTAATAATTTTAGTAATATTTAAGACGAAAAGCGTGAAGAAGTGATTCTTTGCGCTTTTAATTTTATACAGATTTCTCTTTCTCACGCAGGCATGCTTTCTATTTAATTGATCCATGCTATAACTCGAGCCGGCGCACCATCGGCGTTCACGGTATTTAATGGAAGAGCGCATAGCATAAATAATTCATTACCAACTTTCTCAAGCTTGCAAAGGTTTTCGATTAGAATTGTATGGTTGGTTTTCAAGATGGCTCGGTGATTGTGCAATTCATCGGAGACATCCTCCAATTCATCAATCGTAACCGGATCAAATGAGGGAGCATCAATGCCAATACCCTTTAGCTTACGATGATTTATCCAATCAACAACTTCTTCCGAAAGTATAGGAAAATGGCTAAAGTAGTCATTTCGTCCCCATAGCTTGTTCTGTCCAGTAAGAAATAGTATAAAATCCACTTCATTCAGACAATTTCCTTTTTCCTGAATAAGCGACATTGGGATTTTTTCATCCTTCTTAAGCAACCGGCAATCAACAATCAATGCTTTACCCACAAACTGTTCGATCGGGTATTTATCAAGTGTTAACCCATTGGCGTAAAGATGTGCAGGCGCATCGATATGTGTACCGGTATGCGAGTATAGGCTTATAAGTGTTTCCATAAAACCATGCTCTTTATGGTTACTTGTTACATGCAACTTTGGCGCTTCGGCGCCCGGATACATGGGCGTGTTTTCAGAGATAGGGTGGGTGAGATCAATGATTTTCATAAGCTTATATTGAATTGAGTGAGCCACTGACCAGATTCGAACTGGTGACCTACGCGTTACGAATGCGTTGCTCTACCGACTGAGCTACAGTGGCTTGATTTATTGAAGTAAATTATCTATGAAACTATCCAAATCTTTTTCGATAGTTATCCACATCGTATCGGTTATTTTTATTGTATCGTCATCTAAAAAGAATAATTCATCAAGGACAACAAAATCTTTATCAACTAAACTAACCGTAAATGGTTTTATGATATAATCCCGTTCAAAGAGCTGCTCTTTTCCTGCTTGTTGCAAAACTTGTCTCAATGTGTGAACAAGGTTGGATGATTGATTGTCCGGTAGTTGAACCCTATTTAAAACATGATCTGTATCATCATAGATAACTAATGAAGTATCTTCGCTATCATAAAACAAATACAAATCGCCCAATGAATTACTTTCTTCTTTTGATTCGTAATTCGTTAAACTCTCTTTAATAGCAATTTCCAATATGGAAGTCAATACTTTGTTCATAATTTGACGGCGCAAAGGTAGTAAAAATTTTTAACCTACATCCTCAAAAACACTATAAATTTTTGGATGATTCGATATGAAATGATTACCTTTGCCAAAATTTGATATATTAAAGCTAATGATTAAACAAATAAAACACTTTATTTTCAAAATATTAGGGATAAAAAACTACTTGAGAATCCTTCAATGGAGTTATTTTTTATCGTATCGGATGGGATTACTAAAATATAGTCCGACTTATTCTTATCATTATTTTGTTAAGCATCTGATTAATAAAGGAGATGTTATCATTGACATCGGAGCGAATTTAGGATATTATTCCTTTCTGTTTAGCAGATGGACAGGTGATTCCGGAAAAGTTTTTGCAGTTGAGCCTATTGCCGTATATAATGAGATTTTCAAAGAAAAAGCAAAGAAAAAATTTAGGAATATAACACTTTGCCCCTACGCTTTAGGGGCGGAGGAAAAGGCTGTCGAATTGGTTTACTCCTCTCCTGCCGGATTTTTAAGTACGGGTTTACCTCATATTTATGACCCGAAACGCGATGGAAAAGTTGAAAATCAAGATTTTAAATTTGAAGCTCAAATGAAAAGGCCTTCTGCCTTGTTTGAAAATCTGAATAGGATTGATTATATCAAGTGCGATATTGAAGGTTTTGAATACATTGTTCTTTCAGATATGAAAGAAATTATCCGAAAATGCAAACCAAAAGTACAAGTGGAAATTTGTCCTGATAATGAAAAGAAATTGTTTGAAATGTTTGATGAGTTGGGATATAAACCCTATCAGTTGCACAAATATCTATTACTGCCGCTTTCGGAAATTAAACAGCCCATCCCCGGCGATTGCATTTTTATTGCAGAATAAATCAACGGATTACTCGTTAATTTTTTCCAGCAACATTCGTATTCCGTTGTTGCATGCCCTCAAAATATTGCTTTCACGATTCTGCGAAAAATGATATTCTTGCGATTGTATTGCACCTTTATAAGATACAGCAATCCAAACTGTTCCTACGGGTTTTTCGGGTGTTCCTCCGCCGGGACCGGCAATTCCGGAAATAGCAATAATGCAATTCGCCTGAAAAGCTTGGTATGCGCCGGCAGCCATTGCTTCTACCACTTGTTGACTGACTGCTCCGTAGTTTTCCAAAAGTGAAGGGTCAACGCCTAATAAATGTTCCTTTATTTCGTTGGAATAACAGACGATTCCTCCTTTGAAATAGCTTGAGCAACCTGGAATAGCAGTGAATAGACTTGCTAATTTTCCTCCGGTACAACTTTCGGCGAGAGCCAGCGTCAATTGTTTTTCTTTTAACTTCTTGTCAAATATATTTTCTAAATCGTCGTCGATTTCGGAAACAATGTCATTCTCTAAGCAAGCAAGTAATTTTTCCCGTTGCTCTTCCATTTGGCTGGAAAGCGCTTCCGAGTTGCTTCCCTTGCCGGTCAGCCGTAAGCGAACCAGCCCCGAAGTGGGCAAATAAGCTAATTTTATCGCTGGAGGCAATTCGTTTTCAAATGATTCCAGATGGATAGCCAACATCGATTCTCCATAATTTTTCACCCAAAATGTCCTGTGAATAATCGTATCGGCAGAATGAAAAAAAACTTGCATTCGGGGAAGAATTTCTCCACGCATCACTCCTTTCATTTCGTATGGGACGCCGGGCATCGAAACCAGAACTTTCCCTTTGGTTTCGAACCAAGTAATAGGCGCTGTTCCCCACTGATTTTGAATGACTGTACAATCTTTTGGAACATAAGCTTGGTTTCTCGTTAATTCGTTAAGCGGTCTTCCCAATCCTCGAACAATTGTTTCAACGGTTTCAAGGGTTTTCTCGTCAAAAACTAATGTTGTATTGAAAAACTTGCAAAGGGTTTTCTTCGTGATATCGTCTTTGGTAGGACCTATTCCTCCGGTTACCAATACGACTTGCGCCCGATCCAAGGCTCTCCCGAAAGCGTCCAAAATATCGCACTCGTCATCACCGACCGTTGTCTTATAGCGGACATCGAACCCAATCAAATTCAATTCGTGAGCCATCCATGGAGAATTGGTGTCGATCACTTGTCCAATCAGCAATTCATCGCCGATAGTAATTATCTCAACTGTAATCATCTATTTTCTTTTGACAATTTCTTTTTTTGCGGAACTTGTTGGAGGAATTACCCCCTTTGTCGCATTTTCATTAGCTGTTGCGGAAAGAGTTTTTTTCTTTTCTTGCAATCCTCTGTAAACAAACCAAACGCCTGCAAGAATAAACGGAATACTTAGCAATTGGCCCATATTGAGGAACATGCCTTCTTCGAACGATTCCTGTGGATTTTTCAGAAATTCGACGAGAAAACGGGAAAGAAATATTCCGATAAGAAATGCGCCGAAAATTAGTCCTTCATACTTGTAATCTTCTCTTTTCCAATAGAGATACAAACAAATAAAACCGGTTAAGATATAACAGGCTGCTTCGTAAAGTTGTGTCGGATGGGATGCCACTGAGTAAATAGGAGCATATCCATTTAACCATGAGGGAATATTTTCAATAAATTTGAATCCCCACGGAAGATTGGTCGCATGCCCGTAAATTTCATGATTCATCAGGTTTCCCAACCGAATCAACGCCCCAACAAACCCTACCGGTACAACCAAACGGTCTAAAGTCCATAACATACTTCTGTGAGTCACTGTTTTAGAATAAATCCAAACAGCGATAATAATTCCCACAGTACCTCCGTGACTTGCTAATCCTCCTTCCCTAATGTAAAGAATTTCTAAGGGATGGGAAAAATAGTAGCCCGGACTATAAAATAAAACGTGTCCCAACCGTGCGCCCACGACAGTCGCAATAATAACGAAAAAGAACAGTTTATCACACCAATCTTCTTTCAATTGTTCATGCTTCCAAATTTTTTGAACAATCCATAGACCAATGATAAATCCCAAGACAAAAGCGATTCCGTACCAACGGATTTCACCTATAAGCGGAAGCGTAAATGCTACCGGGTTGGCGCTCCATGTAATATAAGCTAAAAACATGATTTTTTATTTTCTAATAATTGTATTTGAAATACAAAAGTATATAAAAGGTTGGATAAACAAAAATATTCAGCGGATTGAATTGCATATTGATTGGAAAATAAGTATTTTTACGGCTTAATTTATAAAAAACTCTATTATGAAACGCTTTATTTTATTAATTGCTGCGATATGCTCCATAGCAACCGTGATGTTTGCGCAAATGAGTGATAATAAGTCAGATTCAATCTTGCCTGTAAGAGGTCTATCTGTTGCAGCCCCTTCTGCCGCCGGTTTGGATTTATTTCTGAAATTTATTGAAGAGGAATTGGCTCCGGCTCATTTTAATCTGCTTATTTTAAGGATAGATTATAATTATGCTTATGAGTCCCACCCCGAATTGCGGGATGATAACCCGTTGACAAAATCGGATGTAAAAAAAATAGTCAACGTATGTAAAAAGTATGGTATTCGTATAGCGCCTCAGATTGATCTCTTAGGACATCAATCATGGGCAAAAACCACAAACAAATTATTGACCGTCTATCCCGAATTTGACGAAACGCCACAGGTCAAGACGGAAAACTACAGCGGATGGCCAAATCCCGATGGTTTATATTGCAAAAGTTATTGCCCTTTACATCCGGATATACATTCTGTTATTTTTGCTTTGATCGACGAATTGATGGATGTGTTTGAAACCAACCTTTTCCATGCCGGTATGGATGAGGTGTTTTACATTGGCGACCCACATTGTCCTCGTTGCAGTGGTCGCGATAAAGCCGAATTGTTTGCAGGAGAAGTAACTGCTATACGTAATCATCTGGCGCAAAAAAATGGTAAACTGATGATTTGGGGCGATCGTTTGATTGATGGAAAAACAACAGGTATCGGCGAGTGGGAAGCCAGCATGAATAATACGTATCGGGCTATTGACTTGATACCTAAAGATGTATTTATTTGCGACTGGCATTACGACCGTCCGGAACAGACCGCCGTTTATTTTGCAATGAAAGGATTTGATGTTGCTACCTGTCCATGGCGAAAACCGGAAGTAGCTGTCCAACAGTTGAACGATATGCTTCGATTCAAGAAAAGTTCTACCCCTCAAATGGCGCAGCATTTTCAAGGAATCATTGAAACCGTTTGGATTGGAACAGACCAATTCCTGAAAAGTTATTATGATGTAAATACATATAATCAAACTGAATCAGAAGCAGTTACACTGAAACGTTTGATGGAGGAATATAAGAAAATAGGGATATAAAATGATTTATTGACCAAAAATAACTAACTTGCAGCGATTTTGCAAAGGATATATGTTAAAAGGAAAGAAAATTGTTGTAGGCGTCACAGGAAGTATTGCAGCTTATAAAGCAGCTTATCTTTGCCGGCTATTGATTAAAAAGGGAGCCGAAGTACAAGTTGTCATCACTCCTTCCGGAAAGGAATTTATAACACCGGTCACCTTGTCGGCTTTAACGCAGAAACCGGTATTTAGTGAATTTTTTACATCAAACGATGGAACGTGGCATAGCCATGTGAAATTAGGACTTTGGGCAGACTTGATGCTGATAGCTCCGGCGACGGCTTCTACTATTGGAAAAATGGCAAATGGAATTGCCGATAATTTATTAATTACTACTTATTTATCCATGAAAGCTCCGGTTTTTATAGCGCCGGCGATGGATTTGGATATGTATGCCCACCCTGCAACACAAGCTAATCTGGAAAAGTTGAAATACTATGGAAATCGGATCATCGAACCGACCGAAGGCGAATTGGCAAGCGGATTGGATGGAAAAGGGCGAATGGAAGAGCCGGACAAAATCGTCGCTTGTTTGGAAACTTTTTTCAATCGCCAAAATCAGTTTTCACACAAAAAAGTGTTAATTACTGCAGGACCTACATTTGAAAAGTTAGATCCTGTACGTTATTTAGGTAATTATTCTTCAGGAAAAATGGGATTCGCTTTAGCGGAAGCATGCGCAGGACGCGGCGCTGAAGTCGTTTTGATTTCCGGTCCGGTTCATCTGACAACACAACAACCGAATATCCGAAAAATAGACGTTCATTCAGCCGATGAAATGTTGGATAACGCTTTACGTATTTTCCCGGAGATGAATGCCGGAATACTTTGCGCTGCGGTTGCTGATTATAAGCCGGCTAATTTTTCTGAAGAAAAACTCAAACGAACCGGTGAAGCGTTGAATATCAATTTAATTCCGAATCCCGACATTGCAGCCAATTTGGGAGAAATTAAGAAAGCCAATCAAATTTTGGCGGGTTTTGCTCTCGAAACCGAAAACGAAGTACAAAACGCTTTCGGAAAACTGCAAAGGAAACGTTTGGATTTTATTGTACTAAACTCGTTACGCGAGCCGGGAGCCGGATTTCAGACGGATACAAATAAGGTATGTATTTTGACGGCAAAAGGAGAGAAAATAGATTTTCCGTTAAAATCAAAACGCGAGGTAGCTGAAGATATTATGGACGTTTTATCCCATTTTTGGTAATAATTTATTGTTTTAGAATTATGCGAAACTATTTATTATATCTATTCATTGTATTTTTTATTTCCGGAATCCGTTTGCAGGCGCAGATGTCGATTCCGGAGTTGAATGCCACGGTCACTGTGAACAGCGACCGTATCCAGAGTTCCGACAAAAGCATTTTTCCCGCTATGCAACGATCGATAAGCAATTTTATTAACGGAAAAACATGGAGTAATGCAACTTTTGCAACTAACGAACGGATTGATTGTTCCTTTTCATTGACCATTATGGAACAAACGGCTCAAAATTCATTCAAAGCGGAATTATATATTCAAGCACGTCGTCCGGTATATAATTCATCGTATGTGACTTCTATTTTGAACTATCGCGATAAGAATGTTGCATTTGATTATGTAGAAAATGCTGCACTTCAATTTGTTGAAAATTCACTTGACGACAATCTTGTAGCCGTGATTGCTTTTTATTGCAATATGATTTTAGCTTCGGATTTCGACAGTTTCTCGTCATTGGGCGGAGGCGTTTTTTACAGAGAAGCTCAATCTATTGCCACGCAAGCGCAATCCAATTCGGCTTGGACGGGTTGGTCGGCGTTTGATGATAACAAAAGCCGCTTGTCAATCGTTAACGCCTATATGGATGAGTCCATAAAACCTTACCGGCAAATGTGGTACACCTACCATCTGAAAGGTTTGGATGCCATGGCGGCGAACCCCGACCGGGGACGAACTACAATCTTGGAAGCCCTGCCGGTGTTGAAAGACATTCGAAGCGTTCGAAATTCCGACATTCTTCTTCAAATGTTTGCCGATTGCAAAATAGATGAAATCGTATCCATAGCAAGTAACGCGAATGATGAAGAAAAACAATCGCTTTACGATTTATTGAAAGGTGTTTTTCCTGCTGCTACCTCACAATTAGATCCCTTAAAAAAATAACTTAACATTGTTCACCAGATGCTTCAAACGCTTATCATACATAATTATGCACTAATATCTCATTTGGAAATTGATTTCCAATCGGGATTTTCCGTTATCACCGGTGAAACCGGAGCCGGTAAATCTATCTTGTTAGGCGCGCTATCCTTGATTTTAGGACAACGAGCCGACAGTAAATCAATCAAACAAAACGAAGAGCGATGCTCGATTGAAGGCGTATTTGATATATCTTCCTATCAATTGGATTCGCTTTTTTCCGAAAAAGGATGGGAATATGATGCCCGGCAATGTATTCTACGACGTGAAATTTGGGTATCCGGTAAATCACGCGCTTTTATTAACGACAGTCCGGTAGGTTTAAATGATTTGAAAGAATTAGGCGCTTTTTTGATTGATATTCATTCACAGCATCAAAATTTGTTGTTGGCGGATAACCAATTTCAATTGCAGGTTTTAGACGTTTTAGCTAAAAATAAGGAAATAAAAAACGAATATCTTTCAGCATATAAGGAATACATTCGTATTGAAAAAGAAATCAATGAATTAAAAGAAAGAATAACCCTCCGAAAAGCAGAAGAAGACTACTTACGATTTCAATTCAAACAATTGGAAGAAGTCCATCTTCAAGCAGGAGAGCAGAATTTACTGGAACAAGAATCGGAAACGCTATCGCATGTCGAAGAAATAAAAAATGGACTTTTCCGCTTGGAACAATTGTTTTCATCCGAAGAAACCGGAATCGTTTCCGCTTTGAAAGAATCGCTTAAGCAGTTACAATCTTTACAAAAAGTATATTCCGCTTCGGAGCCTTTAATGGAACGAATTGAAACGTCTTATCTCGATTTAAAAGATTTAGCGACAGATATTCAAGCCCGGCAGGAAAATCTGGAGTTTAATCCCGAACGGTTGCAGGAAATCAACAACCGCCTTAATCTTATCTATTCTCTACAACAAAAACATCGCTTGGATTCGGTTGAGGCTCTGATTGCGTTACGTGATAGCTTGAATGAACAACTTCAGGAAATCGATCATTCCGATGAAGCCTTTAAACAATTGGAAAATAAGGAGATTCATTTCTATAACCAAGTATCGACGCTTGCCGGAAAACTTTCGCAAACCCGGAGCGAAGCTGCCAAAACTTTAGAGAGTCAATTAGTTAAAATCGTTAGCGTCTTAGGAATGCCGAACATTCGGTTTTCAGTGGAAATAATTCAGAAAGAATCATTTGATTCCACCGGAAAAGACCGCATCACCTATTTGTTTTCTGCAAACAAAAACATGGAATTAAAGACGGTTGCGCAAACGGCTTCCGGAGGAGAAATCTCCCGTCTGATGCTGGGTGTTAAGTCGTTAATTGCCGGTGCAATGGCGCTTCCGGCAATTATTTTTGATGAAATAGATACCGGCGTTTCCGGCGAAATAGCCGATAAAATGGGCGATATTATGCACCAAATGGGCGAAACCATGCAAGTGATTGCAATCAGCCATTTGCCGCAAATTGCCGCTAAAGGAAAAACACAATATCTTGTTTACAAAGAAGAAAATAACGACTTAGCTGAGACCCGCATCCGCCGGTTATCTCACGAGGAACGCATCAAAGAAATCGCTCAGTTGTTGAGTGGAGCAAAATTGACGTCCGCTGCAATTGAAAATGCCAAAGAGTTGTTGAGAATAAATTAGAAATTTGAACATGCATTATTTGATTACTCAAGTTTTCCATCTTACAAATAAATGAAAAACAGGAATACTCACTGATGCTTATACTTAGTGATACTACGTACAAATCACGTTATTTTGTTATGGTGGCAAATTACAAGGGAACTCCTGTTATTAGCTCAATCTTTGTTTCTGCGTGATACAAAAGGGGCAGATTGACCTTTTTGCACATTAAAAAATGTTAAATAATTTATATTAGTCAATTTCAAACGAAAAAAACACTATTTTTGCAAAAAAATAGAGGATACTACTACTTAAAAAGAAAGCCTAAAGCAAAATTTTAGGGAGCAGTAAAATAGATGGAAGTGGTTTAAAGTACGTTTAAGTGCAGAGATTATTGAGACGATGATTATACGAATTTTAGCTAACGGAATCATTAAAAATGAGTTACAATCTGAGATGAAACTTTGTGTTTATAAACCAAAAAGCGCAAAATTTTTTTTACCAAGTATCTTTTCCTTGATGGTGTGTTTTGCAGCAAATATCTACATTCATTTATTTGTGAATCATTCGATTGGGATGAAGAATGTAACGCTGCATTTTTATGTCGAAGAATTAAATAATAAAAAATACAAATCAACATTTAAAAATTTATTTTATGAAAAGTAAAAAAATCATGTACGGGGCTTTAACGATGATTGTTACAACCCTATTTCTTACCATGCCTTTGAAGGCGCAGGTAACTATCGGTTCACTGAACGTTCCCAATGCGGATGCATTATTGGATTTGAAACAAAATGCGGATGGATCTTCAACAAGAGGGTTGCTATATCCACGCGTTGCTCTTACCGCCACCACTTCGCCGGCTCCACTGAACGCCCACGTGGAGGGAATGACTGTTTACAACACGGATTCGGTAAACGATGTCACGCCGGGACTTTATTATAATGATGGTACGAAATGGACTAAAGTAGGCAAAGACGGTAGCAAATGGTTTTATATGCCATCGTTCAATTTTCTAATTACAGATCCTGTTGGAACTGAAACCACGTTTGATCTCTATGGCGAGTATGCTAAGCAGTTCTCGCAAAGCGGAAACACTCAATTCGTGTCTTCCAATACAAGCGCTACTCAAGTGGAGCCGCTCTATACTGCCGACCAGTTGGAATACTATGTTACG
>Ga0123354_10001502_pt1 | contig 28522 bp, 24 predicted proteins | sample TergutLab28metaG_2_FD_97872 | JGI IMG/M metagenome (GOLD analysis project Ga0123354, IMG submission 97872) | Labiotermes labralis P4 segment gut microbial communities from Petit-Saut dam, French Guiana - Lab288 P4 | ecosystem: Host-associated > Arthropoda: Insects > Digestive system > Gut ... | reverse complement strand
TGCAATAAAAATTTTGGTGTGTGCTGGCCCCCCCCCCCCCCCATCCTCTGGTCTACTGGTTGCTGGGAGTGATTGGAAGAACCCCTGGAGAGTTGTACAGCAGTCTTCATTACTGTATCTACTAAATATACAATGAATATGCAGTGTAAGGATACAAAGCCAGCAAAGATGAAACCAGGATCAAAATGATGTTTAGGAAATGTGAACATAGATACTCCAATGTACGAGAAAATAAAGTTCTCTGCTAAGAAATTCAGCAACTCAAAAAGCTTCTTAGTCCGTGACCTGGAGTCTATTGACAGATTGTTGTACGTGTAGTGGGCCTGGCAAATCCCACAGAACAGCACTGCAACTATACCTATAAACAGAAACAAAAAGATCACTGCATTTTACTGCTGTTTCCTAAGAAAACAAACATGCAAGGAACAATCACAGTGACAAAGTAAACTTATTGCCATAAATACTATTACTGAGTGCATATTCCAAAGCTGCATTCATATGCTGATCATTTTGTTGAAAAATGATGGATACAGTGCTGCAGCAAATGTACCATACCACTATCATGATGGTTCTCTTGTATCCATTAAATCTAAATTGATCCACTGGACCTACTCATTCGGGAAGAGGTGAAGGTGAGGGCTGGGGGTGGGGGTGATAGGGTAGGTTTGTTCCCAATTTTACCCCAGTCTCTGCTTTCAAAATGTAATACAATCATGTTTCTGGATAGTTCTACACCATATACCTGCAGGAAATTCTTACAACCTAAATGACAGATTTGAAAGAGTGTGTAGTCCAGTGGCTTAGCAATTCAGCAACACAGATCTTTCTAGAAGCTTGAGGATGTCTCTTTTTCCCACACTAGAAACTGGAGTGTCCTGAGACACAACCATGTGCCATAAAAAAACACATTTCATAAGTACAGCTTTATATCACAATCATATCTCCTTCAAAATCCACCAAGCAGAAAAACCTCCCTACTCCAATCAATGCTTTTAGGAACTTATTTTCAAACACATGTATTTCTGCCGTTCCTCTGAAGTAAAAAACAAGTTTTTATAAAACAATAATAATAATAATAATAATAATAATAATACCAGTCCTAATAGAAGCAGATATAACCATCTCAAAATCACTCAGAAAATTCCTGAGCAACATACCAGGAAAGCAGGAAATCAAGAAACTACAGAAAACAGCCATACTGGGCACTACACACATATTTTGGAATGTAATGACACAAAAAAAAAACATTCAACATGGAATAAGATTATATGTAGCAAAAACTGTATCTACAGAACAGCTGCAACAACATATACCCTATAAACATAGTAAATACCATGCATAAGGTGTGATAACAAGTGGTAGTGGTAGTGGTAGTGGTGGTGGTGGTGGTAGTAGTAGTGGTAGTGGTGGTGGTGGTGGTGGTGGTGGCGGCAGTAATGGTGGTGGCATCCTCAGAAATGTCATATAAGAAACAACATTACAGCAGGCTTACAGCTAAAATCTAATAAGAAATATAAACAATGTGAACCATTATAATGAAAGGGACAGGAAAAGTACATTCAGTGGAACAAGTTCCCACCTTACCAGTGAAAGACAAAACATTAAAGGCACCAAGGAACATGGCCAATGCCTTCAATAATTTCTTGACAACAATCACTGAAAAACGAAACATTTAACAAACAACGCAAGGAGACACTATCTCAAATCTAAAAGATTCATTTCCTGTAAACTTCCCCAGGATAAAAATAATATCAATCACTGAAGCTGACATAAAAAATATAATACATTCCTAAAAACCAAAAAAAAATCATCACATTATGATGAAATAATAAGTAAAATCTTAAAAGCCCGTGCATCTCTCATTAGTCACCCACAAAACTGTATTTATAATCACTCACTATATACAGGTATTTTTCCTGACATCTTAAAATTGCAGTAGTCAAACGACTTCACAAGAAAGGAGACAAAAAAAAGTATGACAAACTACAGGCATATTTCATTACCAACTGTTTTTTCTAATGTATTTGAGAAAGCTATGCACACTAGATTAAGCCAACAATTGCGTACTAACTACATACTGGTCAGAAAACAGTACGGTTTTAGGAAAGGGATATCAACAGAAAATGCTGCTTTCAGACTAACAGATAACATAGTTAAATGTATTTACCAAAAATATGCATGCTAGAGGAATTTTCTGTGATTTTGCAAAGGCTTCTGACTGCATGATCATTAAAGTTTGTTAGCTAAATTACATTTCTATGGAACTCTAGAAGTATTTGAAGAATGGTTCAGGTCCCATTTAACACACAAAAGACAGGAAGTTGAAGTAAAATAACTTTCAAAAACTAAAATTTTTTCCCTTTGACTGGGGTACAATGAAACAAGAAGATTCCCACGGATCAATTCTAGAAACTCTTTTGTTCAAAATACATATTAATGGCTCTCCCCTGTGAATAAATTCTGATTCAGAACCATTATTATTTGCTGATGAAACTTGTGTCATGATTTCGAGCAGAAATTTCAAAGATTTCTGTACAGCATCAAATTTATTTCTTTCATGTACGATTAAATTTGTTTTCGGCTAATACGTTATTCCTAAATCTAGATAAAGCATATATAATGGAATTCATAACAAAGAATTCATCGCATTCTGCATTATGTAATGGTTATAAAGAAAAGCATATAGAAGAGACAGCAAATACAACATATCTTGGTATATAAATTGATAACCACATGAATTGGAAGAACCATGTTGAACAAATAATTCATAAGTTAAGTGGAGCATCTTATGCCATTAGGTCAAAAGGTCCATATCAATATCAATTTACCACACATACTTCCATTCCATTATAAAACTTGTAAAATTTTGTTGCAGTAATTCTGAGAGTATAACCAACAAATGTATACAAATATATGTGAATTTATACACCACAGACATTGTAAGCCTCCAACATGTATTAGCTACCTACTGTGGCCATCTTCTGGCAGGTGTTTTTGAAGGATATATTACAAAGAACATCAAAATGTTGTATTCTATCATCTGGATGATTCCCTGCAGTAATTCTGAGAATATAACCAACAAATGTATACAAATATATGTGAATTTATACATCACAGACATTGTAAGCCTCCAACATGTATTGGCCACCTACTGTGGCCATCTTCTGGCATATGTTTTTGAAGGATATATTACAAAGAACATAAAAATGTTATATTCTATCTTCTGGATGATTCCCGGGGATCTGAATTTTATGTGCAGACATTTCAGAACACTATGTTCCATGTTCGTGGGTGGTGTATGCAGGAAGAATAACTGGGATGAGATGGCTAGGGTATTCATACAGGTAAAGGTTTAGCTCAAAAATAGCCTGAGCCATTCAAAAGGAGGGGGGATGGGGAGAGGGCGTGTCCAAGTAGAGGAAGAGGCTGTGGAGGGCAACGACCCAAGTAGAGGTCTGTAGTAAGTGAGGGAGAAACAGCCCGTGTCAGAGCATGGAAGGGGAGCCATAGGATGGTGGTGATCAAACTATTATGTTGCAGAAGGCTGTCTCCATTCTTTAAGCATGTGCAGAAGGGGTTTCCAGGATTTGCCTAAGGTCAGTCCATCTTCTCTATTCATGTTGTGTGGGTGCTTTTCCAGTTCAATGGCTTCCTTGATGAGTTGGTCATATATCCGGTTTTTGTAGAAAGATGTTTTGTTTCCTGTTTAATAATATGGTCCTGGTTGATGATGTGTTCCACTACTGCCGATTTATCTATTTGTGCTAGCTGCACATGTCTATTGTATTCTTTGATTCTAATTTGAACAGATTGACTGCTTTGTCCAATATAAAACTTGCCACATTCACATGAAATGTTGTATAAACCAGGCATTCTTAACCCCAAGGCATCCTTGACTGGTGGAAGGTAGCTGCAGATATTCCTTGGTGGAAGAGAGACACTTTTGATGTTGCGTTTAGCCAGAATTCTGCTGAGACGGTCATATGTTGTCTGGGAGTAAGGTATTCATTCAGTCCACTGGCATGTGCAGAATGCGACGATTCCTTGCAGTTCTCAAGAGCTTCTTCCACTCCTCTTTGTTATGTACTTTCTCCTGCCACCCTTCTCCACCAACTATTCTTCCATCCTCTCTCACCTCATCTTGCCATCTGTTTCTTGGTCTACCTCTCAGTCTTGTTGTTCCCAAATTCACATATAATACCCTTTTGGGAATTCTATTTTCTTCCATTCTCTGTACATGCCCAAACCAATGTAATCTATGTAACCTTATTGTTTCTATTATAGTAGGTTTTTTAACACATGCATAAATTTTGTTATTGGTTAATATCCTCCAATTTTCTTTTTCATTGTCATATACTGGGCCTAAAACGCTTCTATACACTTTCTTTTCAAAAATGTCCAATTGCTTTCTATTTCTCTTTGTTAGTGTTCAAGTTTCTGATGTATATGTTAACATTTTGTCTATTATTGTGTTCTTTAGTCTTAATTTTAGTTTCTTTGATAGGCTATGTTTTTATTTTAAAAAAAAATTTGTAGCATAAAATATGTTTTGTTAGCATTTTTTATTCTTTCTTGCAAGTCTATTTCATTATTGTTATCTTCATTAAGTGTAATTCCTAAATATTTAAAATCTTCTACTCTTTTAAATTTGTAATTTTTTATGTTCAAATGTCCTATTTTATTTTTCTTTAAACTGTTTTTCCTTTCCACTATCATATATTTTGTCTTTTCTTGGTTTATCTGTAGTCCGAACTTTCTGGCAATGTTTTCCATTTCTACAAAAGTTTTCTTATTTCTATTTTATTTTTTCCAATTAATGCAATGTCATCATATGCTAATACATTCAATTGTTCTTTACCAATCTTTATACCACTAGGAACCATTTTTAAACTTGTATCACTTTTTGTAATGCCAAATTGAATAATATTGGTGATAAAGGGTCACTCTGGGAGTAAGGTATGAATGCAATTACACTACATTCCCTTCTCAGGAATTTCCCATTTCCAGACTACACCCCTAACCAGTAAAATTCTCCAGCATTTTTAGGTACATTCACAGTCACAAAAAGATACTACCAGCTTTGTCATGTCCATCTGTCTATCCACCTGTCAACATGTATCAGTGTGGCTCCCAATGAACCGATTTCTGTGGAATTTGATACAGGGGACTTTAATGAAATTCTGTTAAGAAACTCCAAATCTGGTTAAAACTGGAAAAACATATCAGGCACTTTGCATGTAATGTAAGCAACTTTTATTATTGCCCATAACATTAGAACACCACAAAATCACTCTCACTGTGTGAAATGGTATCCGACACTTAGTTCATCTGTCCATCTGTCTGCACGTATCAGTGTGCCTCCCACTGGATGGATTTCTGATATTGGGGACTTTTATGAAAATCTGTCAAGAAAATCCAAATGTAGTTAAAAACAGGGAGAAATATCAGGCACTTTGCACCAAGATATTAGTATGTTTTATTCTTGCTGGCGACATTAAATCACCATAGAAGTTCTCTTGGAGTGAAAAGGTATCAAGATGTCAGGACAGCTGAGCAGACAGCCACAATGTTATATTAATAGTATACTACCCTTCTTTCACTGTTTCCATGTCACCACTTTACTTCCTCAGTGGTCCATAATTATTACATAATATCTACATTAGCATTCTATCCAAAGTCTGCATACATACTGTAAAAACCTATGAACAAACTTTGTTAAGTTATTTCACTTGGCTTACATGTAACTACATCATCACCATACACAGTTTTTTATATTTCAATACCTTGTCTTGTTACTCTCTCATTACCTCTATTATTACAAGCCACATCAGTACCAATTTTGCCAACTTCTTACCCTAAAATAAGACCACGGGTTGTTAGATTTTCACTGCTTAAGAACCTAGCAGAGAAGGACATTCGACTCCGTGTCTGTAAGGAGTCAAGGGCAAGGTATTTGTTTTGTGTGGTCCACCAGTCTACTATCAATGTCACTGTACAAATGACTTACTCGTAGCATCCCCTGGCAAATTTCACTGGCCATCCCAACCCCCCCCTTGTCACCCCCCTCACCCCCCCAAAAAACCTATATAGCTGTATTTATGCAGAGCTCTGATATATTTCTGTGTAAATGTTAACTGTCTTCCTTTACTTTTATTCGCAGTCACACAGAACATGAATGGGTAATTTTACATGAATTAACAGACTGCAAAAAGATAGTATTACACCTTCTTTAGTTACAGGACTCAATTAGGTCCCTTTATAACATAAGATATAAACTGATAAAGTCACTGTGAAAAGCCACAATGAAACCAGTTCATGACAAATTTCCACAACAGTGGAAAAATAAGGATTAAAACCACAGCAAACAGTTCACCTACCTGTCAGTTCTGAAGCCTCAGCTATGAGAAATGTGCTGTATGACATGAGCACAAACAGTGCTGATTCTAGTAGTGGGAAGTCACGTACATGTGTAAACTTTGTTAAGTGCCCAGTTGTTAAGGATATAAAGCCATGTGTCAATGAACACAACAACAAACTTTAAACTGCCGAACTTCATTCTTAGTAAAGACCACTATTCAATATTCTCAGTATGTTAACCACGCAAAAGAAAATATTAGTCTATGTTAAATGAATAGTTCAGAATATAAATGATAAAAATGCAAGCCAAACAGACATGCATACATAACATTCATGCAGTATTGTACATTGATACAAGAAGCAGGCCCTGTACACTGTTGCTCTTAAAGGATATGATAGCGGTGATACAGCCCATAAGTGCTCCAATAAGAAGAGAAAGGGTGAAGATGCCAAAGAAGTCACCCAACGCCCGGAAGAAGGCTTGCGTCTCAAAACCACCTGTTCCTGACTGGTATAGTTCTTCGTAGTTCTGTATTGATCTGGACATATTTAAACATATATTAATAATCATAAGTATATTACATTATGAAACAATTACAAACATTAAGACATTTACACCCAGGTAGTCACATGGCCTGTAATGACATCAAATGTTATTAAAACCTGTCAAATGGGTCAGAAGAAAAGTGAGACAAAGATGCAGCCAGCATGGTGACCTCAAAAGGCTACTGCTTGCTTAAGGAATGCTGAGTAAAAACATGAATAAAGACAGAGATGGGTGAGGTATCATCATATTCACCTCTGTCTGTCCCTCCTAAAAACAGATATTCATTGAACTTTGAATGTTAGCAGGGCATTAGAAGCCACCTCACCTTCAAATATTTTAACAAGACCAATGTGCTTGCCACGTAAAATCCTGATGAGGGAGAGCCACCAAGATTCTGAAATTTCACATTAAAATATATGTCAATACTACACAACTCAAAGTTGGTCATGAGGAATGCTCAGCTTTGATCTGATGGTGCTAAATAATGAACCATTTAAGGTATGCATATTAAATTTTGAATAATGTTACATCATAAACTTGCCCATAAATTTTGTATGAAACATTTTTCTGTCAACAATAACAAACATGGCAACCCTGAAAATACACATACACACAGTATTACAGCAATAGATGAAAAGAAGCTATGACATGCTCTAAACGTTAAGTTCCTTACAGTGTGTTGCCAGAAAAGTCTAAACCAGGTACTTTATACGCACTAGGATATGAATAAATCATAACAAAGAAATAACAAAGACATTAATATCCATTCATTTCCTCTCCAACATGTTTTGGTCTTTTTAAAAGATCATCTTCAGGGAAACCTGTTTAGAAAACATAATGAAATACCAAAGTTTACATCAGTGAAGAAGAAAAAATCATTGCACCTGGCCATTAATTAGCCATACGGTACCTCTAAGTACTTCTTAATTCACATCCTGACAACTACAACAGCATAAAGAATTCCCTTACTCCGGCACCCACAAGACTGGACAGGTGCCAGATTACCAAATATTCCAGATTATCAGATAGCATCTAAATTTTGTAGACAGCCCTAGGCAAAAATTAAATAAGTAAGGGGAGATGTGTACAACATTTTATATCTTGAATTACGGGTGAGCTATTTTAACATTTCACAAGTGAAATAATGGATGTAGATTAACAGCATGTGGACACCCATTAAAAATCAGTAACTGCAGTAGGCTCAGCAAATTCTCTTTCCCAAGCAGATCATTCAGTTGACAAAGCAGGCACAGGCAAAAGATGACTATGGACAGACAAATTCCACCCATTCCAAAACATCTCTTGCTAAAAGAATCCTGCCTAATTTCCCTGGGGCTTCTGTTCAAATTTCCAGCAGCATTCCTTCCCAGTGTCAGACAGAAGCAGAACCCTATAGAAATGTATTAACCACTACCAAAAATCCCTTAAACTTCATCATGCTGACTCAGGACTGGAGCACTTGTATTTGAGATAACTAATTTTGTAGCTTTCATATTATAATACATACTCTGCACTTAACATGCGTTATATGCTAGAAAGTTAAAATTATTAGTAACCTGGTAAGAATGTCCATATTCACCCATGTACCTAGTTTTGAAGGAAGAGGCCGATTGATATGCCTAGAGTTTATGATTCTGTATATTTCCATATTGACTTTCACATTTATATCATATTTTCTTAAATGTTCATTAAGAAAGCTCTCCTTTTGCCCAGGAGCAACTTATGTTGCTCAGTCAAAATAACTCAGCAGTGGTCAGAAGCTGCCATAAAATATATTTGCTAAGAAGACACACAGCATAATAACTGACTGCACATGTTCATTCTGGTGCTTATTCATCTGAACACCCATAACCCACACAGGGATATCAATAAGTATCATAACTCCTCAGAAGTGGACAGGTCAACTAGAAAAAAAAAAAGACAATCTCTAAAACACTTCAGACATGTTGAATGCGAGTTCCATTCTTGGAAGTACAAAATTTTTAATAACATAATGACAAGCACATCAAAGCATTCCCATTCACCTTGTAAAAAATACACATCACAGGCCTATGCTATGACCATCATAGTCACTGTTACAGGAGCAGTAACATAAATCATAACAATAATACAGAAATTTATCCAACAATAAGTCATAAACAAATGAACTTAGTATCCTACTGTGTGTTCAATAAGTACCTGCTGTAACAAATCCAGTTGCTTCAAAACCAGAAGAAATGAGTGCAGTGCTCAAGACATGTTACACAGACAGTAATAATATTAAGTGACCTCTGTAAACCACACAGTTCCTTGGTACATTTTACTCTCTATTACTCGCTTATTTCACTCCCCAGAGGTCCTTACACTGTCCTAAGCATTTTTTTTTCAAACTCTCCTCACTTACCCTCTCATTTCAACAGAACAGACCTCACCAACACACATATAAAACCACTGACAAAGGTACTGTTTCATTCACCTTAATCCACACACTGTGTCTGAAACTGATGGAATGCATCCACAGCATCTGCAGCAACTCCAGCAGCCATTTCCCCATTGCCAGCTAAATTTCACATTAGCACCTCCTCAAGGTGAAACATTCCCATACTCTGAAACTCCCACAAAGCTCTCTCTCCTCTGGAACCTATTATGCCTACTAGTTCAATGGTAACTGAACAATCACTTGTGTGTACAGGGAAAGTATATATCTCAACATGCAGAAACAGGTTTCACCCTACCTGCTTAAATGTCCCAAAATGTTTTAAAGATTTCAGAACCATGCTAAATGTTTTATTTCCAGCATTCTCTTCTGTTTATCTGGGATGTTAGGTCTTTTGTCAGTGTTAATCAGTTTTTAAGAAACAGCCTGACATTTAATGCTTAGATATGCAGAATGGACTGTCAAATGTTGTACGTGTAGGTCCTCTCTGTTTGTTTACATTTCACACATCACAACAGAATGTTCAAGCCTACTATTCATGCTTCATCTGCAGCAAAAGGTTCATCACTAAAACTCAATTACTCATACATGGATTTTTCAATGAGTCAGATCTAATAATTTGATACAACATGCAAGAAGTCAACACACAGCAACACATACCCTTAAATGCTCCTGAAGCACCAAATCTTCCTAAAATACCCATAAGCAGAATCCAGAAATATAACATTTTTATATACATAGTTCCGTAACTAGAAAATGTGGAAAACACCTATTTTATGTAAATATGCATTCCACAATTCGGGCTTACAAAATTATATCTTGCCTCTACTCTAGTCCAATAAAAAAATTGTGACTGCACTACATGCATGGTATTTGCAAAATGTGAAAATGGTTCTGTTATACTCAGTCCCTGTGGATTGTGCTTATCTCAAAGTAGTGTCTTAGACTGACACAAGCGTGAAGAAACAAATCAAACAAACAAAAAAGTGTGTGAGTGAGCTAGTGAGCGAGCATGAGAGAGTCACTGTGAGTGAGTGAGTGAGTGAGTGAGCAAGCGAGTAAGAGGGTGGGGTGAGTAAAAATGGCAGTAAATGAGGAAGGTGGAAGGGACAGAGGGACAATGAGCATTAGCAAGTGAGGAATGACAAGGGGAAACAAGCAACAGATTGATCAAGCACGGGTGGATGAATATGTGAATATATGTGCGTTGCAGACAGAGCACAATGCATTAACTATGAAGGTTTTAGGTGCAAAACCAATGCATGTAAGAATGACATAAAAATTCCAGAAGAAGGCCATACATAATGATGCAGAACTCACACACACATCATTTCTTAACAGTCTCCCTGTTTCTGAACAACCATTGTCCAGTGTTACTTAAGGATACGATGGCTACAGAACAAACTGTTTTTACCTTGGCGCCAAGCCACATATTCAATGCCTCTCTCAGCAATCTGTCATGACTGTATGTCAGTTTGTCAAGGACATGAAAAATACATGCTGAAGTGTTTCAAAAATGTGAACAGCATTAAGCAGTCAGTCATGCAGTAACAGAAAACATTTTGGCAGGGTTCCCTGGCATTTATTATAAACACAATCCATAGAGAAACTGCTCATATTTCAAGCTAGGAGCTCCATCAAGTGTTAATACATATTTTCAGAAGATGCAATGCCTGCTTAGAAGCTGAGGTTCCCACTTCAAGGCTCAATAAAAGGGAAGATTGGACTTTAAATTCCTGGCAAATGCAGGTTTCCCATACACTAATAATTCTATGACAGCTTCTGCGTTCAGGGACACAATAAAAAATACCAATATTTCGGAACTGAATTTTCTCTACTTCTGGTCAAAAAAACTACTAGCAACTGTTCTCAATGTCAGCTCTTGTTAACACATAACAGTTCAGCCAATGACAGTCTGTAAAGTTTATCACCCAAGTTGATAATTACCCTTTCAAGGACTTGTCATGTACCATGTAACACCACAGTCAGCACACACACAAATATATATTTTTTAGTGTATGTGTCCAAGATGGACAGAATTCACAAAATCATCTGGTCCTCACAAATGGATGGGCCAGACAACAAAAAAATGGTGCTCAACATGGATGATGTTACCATACGCACATACCATACAATCACAAATTATACTGTATAACTGCATGTAAGACAAACCTACTGAACAATCTGCAGTCTTCAGGAAAATACTTATACAGAACATGTTAAACTCTGTGCAAAATTATAACATGACCGCTAATCTTTCAGATGATGAACTGGGTGAAAAAATTCCTGTCTTATTTACAGATGAATATAGTATATATTTGAAAAAATAAATTCTTCTTTGTAATAAAAGCAAAAAAAAATTGATCCTTACAAGGTTCAGCTACAGCCTCAATCTACCACCTGAGCACTTGCTTTTATTTTGGTGGTTTATTTAAAAACATTATTTGTAACTCAAACTATATTCCTGTACCACCAAATGGTATGATTAATGAATAAATAATGAATTGAAAACAACATGGAAGCAAGCAGTCATGGCCTATTTTAGGTACTACACTAGCACTTGTCTGGAATGACTGAAAAAAAAAAACAATAAAAAATAACAAGTCTCAAGGCCAAGACTTGAACTCAGAACTGAACTTAGAATTGCCCACTTGTCTGCGATGTTTGCTCCGAGTTCTTGTAATGACAACATGTTGCAAATGTAATGCAATTATAATCACTCCTGTACCCTGTATTAGTTAATGTACTGCCTTCCACAGTACCTTTCCATGTGCCAGAAAGGATTTTCTTAGCATAGTTATCAAACATTTTATGTCTGTTCCATCACATGCATCCAACCTGCCCAAAGAACACAGTACTAAGCCTTAATCAATTTACAAAATATATTCAACACAAACAATTGTTTCTTCCAACTACACACTTTTATCACTTTTGGCTTAGATAACCCCCTGGTCCATCTAGCATTTAAACAATCTGTCAATGAACATGTCACATCTGGTCAGGTGTTAATTACTAATAAATATGACCTTCAGCAACATTTCTCAGAACAATCTATCTGTACCAACTCACCCACTAAGCACAATAGCCACTGCATCATTCAGGACACTTTCTCCAAACACCAGAGCATACAAATTTACATCCACATGCAGGTCATTGAAAATTGCCAAGATTGTAAGAGGATCTGTAGATGAAATCAGGGCACCAAAATATAAGGTGTCCAAGAAAGTGAAACTGCCCTTGAGGTTTGGCATCAGGTAGATAAAGCCGTACATCAGTGCTCTGTAGAAAGAAATCAAACATTTCAGTAACTTGATGGATACAGCATCCAGAGTCTTAGCCTACATCACTGTCAAGCATATTGCATAAGGGGATGATGGATACACAAATCAATATGCAGTGTTGAAATATCATGCAATCTTGCTAAAGCATCTAACTGAGCAAATCAGGAATTAAGGTTAAGTTTTCATGGACTTCAATGAATAGCTGAGCTATGTTCTAAACAATAACTTAATGCAAAAAGACAAATGCAAAAAACAAATCCACCAGATTCAAAATTCAACACATCCCCAAACAGGGCATCATAAAACACAGATTTTCTCCAGGTTCAATATGTGGTATTCTGCTCCTTCTCATGCATATCAAATATATGTCCCAACCATAAACACTTAAAGTCTGTACTCTCTGAGATTATTATTATTTTTTTTTTAAATTTATTCTTGCCTATTAGTTATTAGGTTGCAGTCTTCTGGTAAGTCCAGATCTCAACAAGAGATCAAAGCAATTTACCCCAACACTCTACAAATAAGGTGTGCAGTGCTCATGCAATCTTTTTTAGTTCTATGGCTGACAGGTGGCCTGGGAGCACCTGAAGGTTCTGATCTAATCCCTTCTTAATTGTTCCTAATGCTCCAATTATAGCTGGCACAATTTCTGTCCTTACTTTCCACATCCTGCTGACTTTGATCTCCAGGTCTTTGTACTTTCTTAGTTTTTCAGTTTCTTTGGTGTTAATTTTGAATCATCTGGTATGGATATATTGATCAGTAGGCAAGTCTTCTATTTTTCATCATGCAGTACTATATCAGGTCGGTGTATTAGTATTGTTTGATTTGTGATAACAGGTACATCTGACATATAGTGGTACCATTGACATATCTGACTTTTTGAGGTATATGTTCTGGCTCTCTGATTAGGCCTGAGCTATGTAACCATGCCAGGGATTTTTCTTAATCTACTGAGGGTCTTTCAAGGTCCCAGTAAAATTAGCCATTCACTTGTTTACTTTTGAGTTCTTCTATCTTCTTGTTTTCAGTGCTGGACTTAAGTTGATTCTTGATATTCTGGTCAGCAGTTTCTTGTTTCATATATTTTTATTTTAATAGATCAACTTCTTTTTGCACAGAGTATTTTGCTTTCCCAGCATCATATTCTTGCACTAATCTGGTAAGCTCATCTTTGCCTTGCTTAACATACTTGGTGAGACCATAAATAAATAATAGCATTATTTGCAGACTCCAGTTCAATTAATCCACACCCGCCACTTTGTCTTTTGATGTACAGTCTAATAACATCTACCTACGGGTGGTGGATTCCATCAATAGTTAGAAGCCTTCTTATTTTTTTATCTATCTTCTCACATTCTTTTCTTAACCAGCTGACTATTCTGAAGGTGCAAACTGGACTGATACAGCTAAGATGTTGATAGCTGTGATTCTGTTCTTCGAGTTTAACCGTCTTGAGAATTTGCCAGACCCAACACCATCAGCATCATCACCATCATTATAATTAATTAATTATTTATTTATTATTATTATTATTATTATTATTATTACATGGTATTGCTTTTATGCTGTCCTGAACACTGCAGCTATCATGGGATGTCCTAGTAGACACATGCTTTCTACACAATAAAATTGCCATGCTTGGTGCAGTGAAAAAATAAAGACCCTGCATTTCACATCCAGAAAATGACTACAAAAACTTCAAGTATGATGGCTTCTGTAACTTGAACAAATAGTTAGTCAATAAACACATTAAAATTTTCACAATATATATTTTAGGAAATGTTGAGCTACAACAACATGTGTTGACTTAAACATACAAGAGTTATCCAGAAATTAAAAATACAAAACAGCTGGGAAGGGAAGGGAAATTACCACTGTGAAGGTTTTAGACCATCCCACTCATGGCCCAGACCTTGCTCCCAGCCCATTCCATTTGTTTTTGCATTTAAAGAAACACCTGGCCAGCCAGACATTTCATAAAGATGAAAAGATGAAAATCAAAATCACTACACGGTTGTGTGCACAGGCAGTGGAGTTCTATTTCACTGTAATACAAAAACTTGTAATCAGGCTAAACAAATGCCTTGACAAAGGTGGTGATTATGATGAAAAATAGCTACAGGTATGTGTTAATAAACTTTTTAAAAAATTTTTATCACATTTGTATCTCTACTTTCCGTACATCCTACATAAAATATGATAACAAAACAACTGAATAAGTAGGACCTACATTTCTTGGTATAAAAATTGACTGGAACTGGAAAACATACACTCAATGTATCAATCCTAGACAAGTACTGGATGCTACGTTACAAAGACAGTCACAACACTAATGAAAATAGAAAATATAAAATTAGTTTATTTTGCTTACTTCCATTCTATCATGTCATATGAAATAATCTTCTGGGGAAATTCAGCCAATACCTGAAGGGTACTTTATATCAAAAAGAAAATTTTTAAAATAATGACAGGGCTAAAATAAGTCTCTTGTACTGAATTATTTAGGAAGTTTTAATATTTTTCACCCTGCTATGAATTCTAACTCTCACTGTTAACATTTGTTGTCAACAATATGGAAAAATTTCAAACTAATGCAGATATATACATCAGCACAATACACAGACAGGACTTACATGTGCTAAGTACTAATTTAAGTTTAGAATCACAAAGGGGTTTAATATACAAGAATCAAGTTATTTAGTATCTTTCCACCAACCACAGAAAGTTTAAATCACAATACAGCAGCACTGAAGTCAGTTCTTATAGAGCATCCACTATCTCACTCCTACTGTGCACAAGAATTTTGCTGAAATTGACACTCTGAATTGCCTTAAAAACATGCCAGGTTATAACAATGTCCTTTGCTATAACACTGTACATAAATACAAAAATATTATTATCACATCCTTCAGCCTGGCAGCTGTCACAAGGACCTCTACCACACATGAAGCCTGCATCCACTGGGAATTCAATGCAGGGGAAAACCTGCAGCTCAGTGTACCATATTTCATGTAACAATCTCAAAGTGCTAATCTCCAGCTTCTTAACAGGCTACAATCCTTCAGAAAATATTTCTCAGCAAATGAAGCGGTTCTGTCTTTAAATATTCCCAATCTTCCTTAAAAAATTATCTTTAACTTCTCAAAAAGAAAATAAACTTTCTTACACTTTCTCTTCACATGTTACATGCCTGAACTATGTAAGAAGTAACACAATACAAAGGCAAGAATTTGTTTCTTCAAAAAATGCAGTTCCTACAATTTTTTATGCACTCAACATGCCCCTGACTTCAACTCCATCATGTAAAGGTACTTCATAAACCACATGAGAATTTTTGGAACACCAATATCTGTAATTTTGGCTGTTTCATTCCCACACAATGTCAATCATACCTCATATGACAAAAAACACAAGTTTTTCGCAATCTATTCCTGTCCAGCACAGCCTGATTTTCAAAATCTGTCTGCTGTGTATTTTTCTTTTCACTGCACTGACAAAGTTGAATTCTTTTCACAGAACTTTCAGCAACATTTTTTTTCATGACACCTACTTTGTGGAAATACTGCAAACAAGAGAATATATTTCCACATGCACTAACCACCTTCTCTCTATGACTCGCAGCACCACTAAGTGCCTGTACCATGCTTCAGCACTGATGAATAGGTTTATAATGTTGGCTGGTTCTATTAAGGAAATCAGTATCACATTTTCCAGTAATCTGAGGCATGATTAAATGATGTCAGATACATAACATACTTTTATTTTGTATCTGAAAGGAGTACTTTAACACTTTAAATGGCTAATTCTTAAGCATTGATTCTTGTACTTGAAACAGCATCACATTTGTATCATCAGACATGTTCTACATCCTTGGCTTAGACCAACAAAGGATCTATACAATGAAATCCATTGTATTCTGTATTATTAAATATTATGTCCCAAATGGTCACTGTAATTGAGATCATGTGAATATATTCACACCAAGCTCAAAATTCATCAGACTATCTTGCAGCTTGGCCAGTTTTCCAAACAGACAAGCCAGGGCAAACAGAGTTTTGAAAAATCACATCTTAAAAAACAACTGATTTAGTGAACTGGTCTTAACTACACTTAACCTTTCATTATGTATAATGTACTGTGATGAGTCACATATGAACTGTGACATATACAAAAATAGATGCAAAACCTACCACCACCTTCAAGATTTCCAATTTCGAGAATTTAAAGAAAAAAATTGTATTACAAAATCTGAACCAAAAGGCTAGGTGATGTAGAAAACTTGCTTAATGACATAACAGAGCTAAATGAGTATTCTTTATCAAAGTTTTCTCAGAGCACTGAACACAATTACATTTAATTTCAATAACAGAGTGACTACTGTTAATACTTCCAATGCTTCAAGTATGGCAATTATTAATACAGTGCACAAACTTGCTACTAAACTTATTATTTATATGGTGAATACAACAGTGTTTCAAATATGGTGAGATGGCCTAAATATATTCAGTAATGGGTAATAGACCAAAAAGTGACACAATTCATAGGGACCTAAAGATTACAGAACAATCTCTATGTTGCCAAAAAAAAAAATCAATGAGATGAGAACTTTGTCTAAAACTCACTCAATAAGCATCTTCACCAGCATACAGCTGGTACACTTGGTGTAAGGAAAAATTATTATCATAACAGTTCAAAGAATGATCCTAGAGGAAGATATAGCAGATGAGAGCAAGTTAAATTGGGTAATAAAGAGTTGCAGGCACATCACAAAAACCTACTTCCCAAATAGCAGGCCTAAGTACTGCAAATTTTGTGCCATTAATGTCCATGGTTTTACACTTCAGCAAGAGTAAGCAATGTAAAAGTAACTCATGGATTAGTTTGCTGAACTCATAACTAGATGGTCTTAAGTATTTACCAAAACCTAGTAAAAAAAAATTTCTGCTGCCTGCAATAAATTGCAAAAATTTCAGTTTTGTTTTACTGCTATGTATGTACTGATTACTCTGTATATTAAATTTGTCGGAATTAAACTCAAATTTTCACACCATTGACATGTTCAGAATTACTGTGTCATATAACAGTATTTCATACAGAATGTTCAGACATGTTTATGATCTATATCTACACCAAACCTCACACGCATAGCTCCAATGATACACTAAAAGGTACCATCAAACAACCAAGTAAATACATATTCCATGCAGCCACCATTTTGTTGTAACATTACACAAAAATAAACAAATGCCTCAACAAAAGTTCCATGTTTTTTCTTGATTTATTACTAACATAATTTCCCAACCAAAGCAGCATTAGTGCCCCTCCCATATCAAAAGTCAAGTCATCCAAAATGCTGGTATTACTGATTCTAGGATATAGAAATCAGTGTTGAGGTGACCCCTATTGGGATAATGGCCACATAAATTTTATGAAAATCAGACAAGTAATTTAGAAGCTGAAATTATGGGACACAGATTGCATGGTATATTCATGCCTACCTGCCTTAAAAATGGGAAGAAATAAAACTGATTTCCACACCTTAAAAAAACCCTACTATGCAAGAAGAGAAAGGGAACATGGTTTCCTTATGTTTAATATGACACAATACGTAATGATAATCCAACCTGTTTGATGAATGGGCATTTATGGTTAACACAGGTCAACAGCATTACTAATTTACTGGAATTAAAATACTCTGATTTTTGAAAATATGTAGAATCCATTCTCCATGTCTACTAACTGCAAGCAACTGATATCAGAAAAAAAAACCCTACATTTGTGCATTCACTGTTACACAATTACAGGAAGTATAAATCCAACTTCCATCACAGATCTCTTCCTAAACATGCAATGAACAGCATGTGAGGATTCCTGACACACACAACAAGACACCAGTAGAAGAAAATACCGCATTTCTTGAAATAACAGAATTCAGAGCATTTTAGAAGTTGCAAACCACTGGTAATCATACAGAAAAGAATAGGATTCCATATAAACAGAATGAGAGAAATGTCCCAGCTAAACAGGCAGCCTTCATTTACAAATTAATCAAGCCAGGCTCATAAATGTTCAGCTCAACTGAAAAGTAAATGCTACAGTACATTTAAACAGAATTCTTACCCCACAACAAACGATGAGATGGTTGTGCCAATCAAAGCATATGTCAGGATAGCTCCAAGGTTGCGAAAGAAGTATTTCTGAAAAAAAAAAAATGTATGAGAGCAAATTTAAAGATTCAAGTCTTCTGGGATGTTATGCCCCTGTGATAAACAGTTACTGAGATTTTAAACAACCAATCTGCACCCACCTTGGGGATAAGTATTCAAGGGGGTTGATTCTTCTGAGACTTCTTGAATCTAAAAAAGGAGGCAACTTGCTCCTATGAAACCTCAGTAATTACCTATCCATGAACATGCTGTAACCTCCCAGAAGACTTGAATCTACATCAACACTACTGTCAGAACTTCAAATCTTGCAAAAACAAATTTTCTTCCAGCATATAAAGGACAAGGATAGGAAACCTATGTTAGGCTTCAAGACTATGCAAAGTAATGAGTCAGAAGTATATTTTACTTATCACTTCTGCCTTGAAAGTTCATGTGTGTTGAAGAGAATCAAGGGTATGTCTTTACCATAAAACTGATTCTCATAACTATATTTTCTTGTCACAATTAATTCCTACCTCACACATTCATATACACATGAAAGATATGGCATTATGAAGAAATTCTTTTTCAAACCTTTTGGTTTTTTACAGTAGTATAGAGGTCTCCCTCATAGGCATTATTACAAGAGTCTACAATTTCTTCCATACATGTAACACTAAAATAGGGATTAAAAATAAATGCAAGATGAAATACAAGTATGACAATTCCTGCACACTTTACTTGTGCACGTGCGTGCGTGCGGGCGTGAGTGCATGCGCGCGCCCATGTGTGTGTGTGTGTGTGTTGGCGGAGGGAATGTGCACCAGCAATTAAGACTGTAGTACGAAGGATAAAACTGAAAAATTATGTGTACATTATAAATCAGTCACTTATAACGAGACTGCAACTCACATGCTACGTAACACAGTACACATATTTTACCCAGGCATTCATTAGTTACTGGACTGACAGGTCAGATATGTATGTAACATTTCTGAATGGGTATCGCCTCAGGTATATCACCCCACATTACAACACCAAGTCATGAATCACCATGTATACAGCTTATCTGACAGGAATGCTATCTTTACACTACCTTTTGTATGTGGCCTGGCGGGAAGGGAGAGGCAGTTTAAGACAAACAAAAACAATAAGAGAAAGTGGGAGATGAGAACAATCACTAATAACATTCTGGAACAGCAAATCTATTACCATTTAATATCTTCTACAGATTCTATTAGTGAGGTGTTTGTATGCATCTGCCCTGACTTGAACGTCCCTATTACACAATATATTTTTATGAAATTACGAACATGCCACTAAACACAGTCTTTATATATTTTAATTCTCAGTCATTGGACACATCATGAACACAATCGCCAGGCAAATTTCTGACGTGTGTACAATTTTAGCAATTGCTAACTTAAGTTTCATGTAGTGAAACACATCTGAAAACTTTCCAAGTAATATGGGTTTTTTTACAGAAAATCAGAAAATATCAAGATGGAAATCACACAAAGTATCTGATATGATTCTAACACAAGAATCACTATACTCTGACACTTGAAATTTATGACATCCATGAATCATATACTGACAGTACAACAACCTAGCAAGATGGCACACTGGTAAAAATTTTCCTCCCCTTCCTGATTGCCAAAAGGCCTTTCTATATAACAACCTCTGACTCATTCACTGTGACACTACAAAGAAGAGTACCAACCACAAAACTCTTTGTTACATCATTTCTTTCATCTTTAATTTCTTGATTCCTTGTGGACTCAAACATTCTATCCAGTACTCTACTCTCGGGTCCTCTCCAACTGCTCTTCTGTCCCAGTATGGTCAAATTTCAACATGATATAAAAGATTTTACAACTTAAACTTTTAACATCTTCTTCACACACACACAAACACATATGCTACATATCATACACATTTAACCTGCCACAACTTAATAACCCTAAAAGATTAGGTGTGCAATACAACTTTCAATTTAACTAGAAGATGACAACAGACTTCCCTGTTAGAAGCATCTGAGTAGATCTTAACTGTATCTGTAGCCTGAGGGCTGGGGACTATTCTGTCCCCATATGTGTTTTATTTTTATTATTATTTTTAACATGAGATGATAGATATAGGTTTTCTACAATGCATATTTTGAGAATGCAAACTGGACATAAAACAATGATACCATCAAACTAAAACAGTGTTATGATAAAGTGGCAAATTACTGCTAGTAGTAATATAACAAAGCGTAAAGAAAAATCATTGGTCATGTTAGTATTTTTGAATCTATCTGCTAATCCTGTTAATTCCCATGAGGAAATTGTTATACAATTTTTTCATGATGCAGGGTCCTTCACAAACACAAATACTGGAGCAGAGACTGTACTAGATAATAACAAACATGCATTACTTAATGACATTGTAAAGTGCCATGATATATGTAGCAATGGTGATGGATAAATGAACAAATATGCAACATTGGTGGAATGAGACTTACAGTGGGAAACCAAAGCACTTAGAGAAGAAGTTTTTCCAGTACCACCATGTCTACTACAAATCCCACATGAATGGCATGGATGAAATAAGCTACATCCAAATTATTATTTTAAATAATAAGTTACAACCTGGACTCAAATTCAGATTCTCAAAGTTTGCAATGACATGTCTCAAAAATGTATGTAACTCCATGGAGCAGAGTCTCCTTCAGAAGGTAATGTTAATTCACCTGATAATGATAGTACTCCCCAGTTTATGGAACCTGGAAGTTTATTACCATATTCACACCCACACACAGTGATTAAATCCAATTACAGTCCTGAGACTGTATTTATTTAAGAATACCTGTCCTCTCCCTATACCGAATAGTCAAATCCATTCCGTTTTTCTGACTACAATTTTGAATGAATTTTTTTCCTTGCATGTCCTATCCACTACATCTTTCTTAATTAGATCACCTTCTGGATTTTTTTTACTTCATATTACTATGTCCCTCTTAAGTCCAAACATTTTCCTCAGCACCATGTTCTTAAACACCATCAATCACAAACTTTACTGTCTTCTTGAAAATGACGGTATGTAGTTTGACAGAAGTGTACTGACACTGAAGACAAAAAAAAAGTCTCCATTTTCATCTACCATAAGGTATGCAGGTTTCTCTGCAATACAAATACACTTTTATGAGACTGTACAGCACCACAACCCAAAAGGTGACAATCTTCACGGTCACCAACATGGGAACCACAAATCTCACATTCTAAATCCATGGTTTACCATGGTGCAAAATACAGGAAAATTATGCTTCTGTAGTTTTTAATCTTGAGACAGTCATGAAGCTGACAAGAATCTGTAAAATACTACAATAATGCTATTAAGCATTGACCACAATTAATTCTGTACTTTGGTACATGTAATTTAATTTGTTATTTTGCTTCCAAATATTTGACCTTAGCTACATTCTCAAAGGATATGTTAGCTATATTGACATTAAGATTTTATCCTGCACTATGATCAGACATCTGAAGGTTTATTCTCACTATCCAACAAACACAACTATATAGATATTGTATATTTGGTTTATTTAATATTACTACATGTTTCAGCTGCCACCATCAGGTAGGGCATCAGCACATAAAAGAGTAAAGGGGAGAGGCCTCTCCTTACAAACTGTAGGTATGAAGGTGTTATAAAATAATTATAACAATTATTCTGAAATAAAAAAATTAGCAACATGAAATTAATATACAGATTTTGTTATGAGACTTTTGGTGTAATCCAGTATTTTGTAATAAAATATAAAATTATAATATAATTAAATAAGACAAAATAAGATAAAACATGATCACATATGTAGTGGAGAAGCTAAGCGGTTAGTATTTATCATTGTAGTATCAAGTCTAGTGTCAATACTGACATAAATTATCGCGTCTTCAATTAGTATTCACTTGAACAGGAAATCCTTACTATCTTGTTTTTTGATCCCCTTGTGTTTTTTAAGTAAATGGCAATTTTAGAAACCAGCACATGGCCTCATGGGATAAGAGTTATCACAGGAATAAAAACATGTGAAAGACCAATCTGGTGGAGGCTCTGAAAGGTTTTCAATATGCAAACACAGAAAACCTCACTGAGTTTTTGCAAAGTCCCTAGTATGACTGAGGCTTCCAACACACGACTTATGCAGACATTATCAGTGTTACCACAAAAACTAAGCGAAGATTAGCAGGAAGATAGTGAAGATGGCAAAGAAGAGAAAAATAATAAATCCATCAGTCATAGTGCTGCACTTCATTGTGTCGACACTGTGCTACAGAACAATGGTCACGAAGGCTTAGAATATTCTGAAATTTGAGGCCTAAGGTATCGCACTGCTGATGAACATGCTTCTGTCGTCAATACAATTTGCTCCAAAAGGCACAACAACTTAAGTGTTTCTGTTTCACTGCAGTGATGTGAAATGTTTGTTGTTCAAAATAACTGATGATTTAAAATGTACATGCAAAAGTGCTTAGAAGAAAAGATTGAATTTCCACCTTTTGTGACCAAACACATCAACATCACTGTTTCAGCCATTTGCAACTTATTTCAACAAACTGGTATGACACCATGTGGCTGGCAAATTGGCTTCCCTCACTCTCCTGCTATTGCACAGATCACTCTCAGCTCAGTCAACCTTTGCCTTTCCTTAAGTGAAGTTGAATGCTTTTGTGCATGACAGAATAAGATCTTCCTCTAACTATAATGTATTTAAGCCTTACAAAACGTATCTGAATTTATTAAAAATAAACCTTCACACTTTTCATGCTGTCTGCAGTTATTTTATATTTTTAAATCTGCTAGCTCACAAGTTCTTGGAACCAAACAGACATTTTACACTGAAAATAGATCCTATTTTTGTGACAGTTCCATTCATTCATGACCAATGAGATTCTCCTGTACTCGTTACAAACATTCGATTTGGAAGTCTGATCTTTAAAAATACTGAGTTATATGGCTGAATGAAAAAAATTCCAAGGAAAGTGTGAGTTATATTTGTATTGCACTGTAGCTGCTGAGAGAACACAGATTATGGGAACTTGATCATACATAAAAGGAACAACATCAACAATAAACTACAAAGGTAAGAAGACATTAAATCACCCACATCCAGTTGACAATGAGATTTCCTTTCAAAATATATTCATATAATGGCTGTGCACTTAACTTGTACTCTGTACCGTTCATACCAAGGCCTGCATTATCCTGCTGCATGTTGCAACATCGCAAAAATGAGACTAACACTTTCCTCAATGTTTCATTAGTCATAACACAATACAAACTACCTGAATTCACAGAATCTCATACCTAACAAATCAATGACCACTAATGCCTGGGACTTATGTGCAACTACCCTCAGCTTAGTGTTTTTCAACATGGACAAACACTGTCTTACACCAGCAAAACTTCTCAATTTAATTCAAAGTGTGTTAATGGAAAACAGTACTAAAAACAAGTTTCAAACAATGGATTGACATAAATTCTGAAGACTGATCCACCACAGAAAAGAGCACTTCATCACCTATAACACTGCATAAAGCGGGCTTCGTATCTCATACAGAACTATGACTCCTTTTGTTTTTTCAAGAGCATGCACACATCTGTGTTGATGAAGTATTTGATGACATGGTGAGTTCTAGAGAGTCTGCAAGTTTCAATGATACATGGAATTTGGGTGCAGTAAAATTTAGGCTGTTTGGGAGGAAAGAAAAAAATATTTGGAACTCGACGGCAGCCAGCATTCCCGGAATAAAATCTACTTTTACATTTTAACATCTCGATCATTACTGTCTGTTACTACTGTTCCCAAGTACAGTGATACCTCGGCTAACGAAGATAATTCGTTCCAGAATCACATTCATTAGCTGAAACACACATACAGATGGAAAAGATAAGCTCCTGGAATGGCCCGACCGTTCATGTTTGCTGCTTTATGTTAGCATGTGCATCCACTAAAACATCTGTTAGCTGAATCCATATTCGTTAACCGAGTCCAAAAAACAGAGTAAAAAATCTTTGTTAGCAGGGTCACACGTTAGCCGAGGTATCACTGTATTTGAAACGTGCCAAATGATCACCTTAGCTATAAAGACACACAACTAAACCACACGAATGGAAAATGTCATAAAGTGAACAAATGAGTTACTACTTACACGCTTCAAGCTGTAACCAGCATGGAATATGATTGGTGGCAAAATTATATTGAAGAAGATTTCAGGGTCAAATGTTGCTTTCAGGTCCATCTCATTATTTTCAACATCTACTATCTCCTCCCGAAAAGCATAGGCATAGGTCTTGTTGCGTACAGGAGGATTTCCACTTCTGCTGGAAAACTGAAGCCACAGGGTGTCCGGTGGAAGTGATAAGTTGTACTTGCTGTCTTTTTCTGGCACGACAGACATGTGGAATACTGGTGTCGTGCTGCCTGCATAGCGAATCAATGCTCCCACAATCAGACCTGCAGCAAATAAATAAAGACAAGACACATGAGTTTCCCAACTACTGTTCTTTGCTGTCCCATGGCGAGACCAAAATGAAATTCACTCATATACTTTTGCATCTTACAACTGGCCCATAACCAAACCTGGAATAAAACACAGCATTTCTCTGCCTTAAAACTTCTGGCACCTCACTTTCAATGTTCCATACAGAGCAGATTGCAATGTCTTCCTTAAACTTACAAATCTTAGTCTGTAACTTGTTCATTAAGAACCTACATACTCTGAAACCATCATTTAAGGTTTCTCTGATAAACATTGGATTAACCCTCAATTATTAAAATTTGACCATAAATAAAGAAATCCCTTAAAATAGGTTACATTAAATGAGTATTCATTTTGCAGAACACTCAAATTTCTACTTATTTCATCTGCACCTACCTCCCTAAAATCTGTAGGTCTTTCTTGAAAGCAGCATCAGACATACCATGCCACATTCTGACTTTAACTACCAACAGAGAATGAAAATCAGAAATGTATGCATGTACATGCATGTGTTTGCATTCTCACAAACATCTTTAAATTTAAGATCTTAAGGACAGATCCACCCATTTATACAAAGAGCGCACATAATATACCACTCTGTCAGAGAGACAAAAAGCATATAAAATACAAGTAAAATAAAATAAGAATAGAATCTAAAAGTTGTTTTTAACCAGCTGCCCTACACTGTTTCCAAAAATATGATTTAGATTTCTGTGAACTACAAGTCTTCTGTTGTTTTATGCGTATTACTCCAAGCTATGGTGAGTTTGACAGTTCCTCAGTTCCAGCACACACACTTGCATCCTATTTCTCTGATTTTTTTTCACATTTCTAGGCCTTTACTTTCCCTGTCTGTACTAGTGTTTTTATACATGTCTGTGTCCCTGCAATGACACTCTTACAATTACTCCATCCACCTGTACACACGCAACAAGAAAACTGATGAAAGGAGTTAACTAAATTTGAAAGGTGAAAAACTTTACAATAAAAATTCAATGCTTTAATTTTCATTACGGGCACATAATTTTAACAACTACTTTAAATGAAGACCTACATCCATTCATAGGCAATTTCAATCATACACAAGGAAGATCCAAACAAGGGCCTTGCAGTAGAATACAGGGAAACACTAAACAGACAATTCCTACTACAATCAGCTACAGCACTGTTGTTAACACACAGGGAAAACACAAATTATATGGCACACCTATCCTTTCTTGGCATATGGGCTATTTCATGATAGACTAAAGGTGGAGCACATGAATGTTTATTTATTCCTCCTGTCAAACATAATACCTTTAAACTATAATCTTCTAATAGTTGAGAGAAAGGTAAAACAGTTTTGGAAATTTGAAAATTCAGGTTACAGGGCTGGGGAGACAGAAGATTCTGAAGAGAATAGTATCATAAATTAGCCATATTTCATTTGCTATATTTTCATTATGATTATTGTATCAAGTTTTTACTTCTGCACCCACATCATCATATTTTCAAATAATTCACTTGCCAGCACTAAACTTGCATGGTACTTACAACATATAGCCAACAAATGTATAATATATTTAATACTTAATTGTATCTAAAAAACTCCAACATGTTTTGATGGCTCGAAGCATTATCTTCAAGGAGTCCTTCTATTACACCAAAGTTACATGCCAGTTAAAATGCAGTCCATTTGTACAAACACTTAACAATTACCTGGCATGTAACTCCAGTATAACAGATGGACTCCCTCAGGATGATGCACAAAGGCATCAAAACATGTAGGAGATTTTTTTAGATACAATTAAGTATTAAATATATTGTGCATTTCTTGGTTATATGTTGTAAATATATGCAAAATGCATGGAACACACTGTTTCAAGATTACACGGTATTGTCACCCTTAAATTACCATTTCTTACATTTACAAGGTACGTAAAGTACACGTACCACAGTTTTTTTTAATGACATGTTCTACGTAGTCAGCTGAACACTTTCACTTGCAACATTATCATTTTTCATTTTACATGCTGTGCACCAATTCGAACAAGAAACAGTTATTATTTTTGTTGGTGTCTAACATGTTTTAGTACAGAAATCACATAGATTGCTTACTTGCATCTGAGAGAAACACAAGATTTTCCTTGAGAATGTAATGGTTATTCTACTGAATACAGTATATTTAAGAATTAAAACTGGACTTCAAGTAAAATAATTGCTGATTATTTTTAGCTCACATTTTACACATCCAGTTCAATATCAAACATAATCAGACTCAATACATAAAGTTATCATACTTTAATACTGACAAAAGTTGGAACTCAGTGACATAAGAACTAACAGATTATTAGATTACATTGAATACTCATCTCAGATTGGTTCTATACCAGGGGTGCACAAATTTTCCAAAAATCTAGAAGCCACTTGAAAGTTATAGCCACCAGTTTGGTGACATGCATCAAGTTCCATGTTAGGGACCTAAAACTATTAAACACCACCATACACAAGTTACTTCCCATGTGACCTGGCACGCACGATTTGTGCACCCCTGCTCTGGACCACACAAAATCAGCATTAATTACTAACACCAAATATCACACGGAGATTTCACATTCATATGTCTAAGAAAATAGCAGTTACATGTAGTACATCAGCTACCCATCAACAAAAACTCAAATTCTTTCACTTAACTGTCCTAAGTTACAAACAAGTTTAAAATGGAATAGTCAAAAATAATAAGCAACTGCACAAAGCAGTACAATAAAGGACTCAGATAGTCAAAGAAACAATTCCCATGGTAAAGAATATATCTAGTAATGTCAACATCCAAAGAATATACACTGATAGAGATATGGTGGTACCATAAAACGTTAACTGAACGCACCTCTGACATGGAAAGTGGAGTAACAATTGAGAACTCAAAGGACCAATAAGAAACTTCAAATAGGGATGCCTCTCAATGAATAATATTAAGTGTTTGATTAGACTTTTGACCACATGACACAAACCAAACCTTAACAATGCCAGTGTCTTTAAAGGACTCAGAGCAGACATTAACACACTGCCGTCCGGCTGGTCTTTTAATTAAATACCCCCTGGTGACCGGACGTTTTAAACGCTTTTAATGTTCATTCCCATAACAGTTTGCAGGCTTATCGTTCTAAAATAAGGTTCAAGAGCGGTCTGTCTGCTTGTAACTTGAGATCCAAACATCCTGCATGTAGCTGATGATGACCTTGAAGCGATCAGTGTGTCAGACCAGCTCG
>Ga0123354_10001501_pt1 | contig 28530 bp, 24 predicted proteins | sample TergutLab28metaG_2_FD_97872 | JGI IMG/M metagenome (GOLD analysis project Ga0123354, IMG submission 97872) | Labiotermes labralis P4 segment gut microbial communities from Petit-Saut dam, French Guiana - Lab288 P4 | ecosystem: Host-associated > Arthropoda: Insects > Digestive system > Gut ... | reverse complement strand
ATAAACTTTAAAAAACTGTTGCTGATGGGGAGGGAAAAAAGAAGTATCCCCAAGACAGTGTAAATTGTGTGCTGCATATAAGAAGCAAAGTATTTTGAAAATTCTGTGCTGTTCTACTTCAAAAAGGGTCTTGTTTTGAGAAATACCATTCAGTGAAGAACAAACTAGTCTATTTATACGCAGTTTCTGCAGTCATGGGCTCAGGAGCGTTATCTAGTGTCAAACCATAAGTAACAGCATGTTATGGGGCTGAACATTCAGAGCATTTAAAACGTCTGGGAACTGGGGATATTTGATTAAAGGGCCATCTGGTCGGCAAAGTATTATTATATTGGCTATTATAAAATATATGAAAGTGTGCAAAAAGAAAATTCCTTGATTCACCAAATGATAAACATCTGAATCAGAAGACTCATACTGAACATGTGATTTCTATATTATGTGCAACATACTATGTAGTTCAGTCTATGTTACATGTCAGCAACAGCAACACTCTGCAAACAAGTTATTTGCCTTTTTTGATTCTATAATGAAATACAAAATAATTTGGGGGGGTAATTCATCTTCCAGTAAAAACCTCTACAACAGAAAAATGTTGCAAAACCTAGAAACTTGCGTAGAGGCCTGTTAATGAAGTTAGTGATTTTGTTCCCATGTGAATACAGATTGCTGTTAATAAACTTCATTTTAAATGGCCAAAAAAGGTTTCAAACAAATTTAGCTGTATGTAATATTAATACCACTAATCATTACTAACTTCATAAACCAATTGCAAACCTTTCATGTTTTCAGAAAGGTATATACCATACTGTCATCAGAATACTCAACAGTTTACCATGCAATCTCACTATTTTGATGAATAAAAAGGCCCAATTTAAATCAGGGTGAAGCAAATGCTTAAACACTCATTCATTCTGTCCAGGAATTTCATATGTTAAAAAATGACTCACAGTCCTATTATTTATTGCATATAATTAATCTGGTATAATACTTGGACATTGTACATGAAATATTTATAATAATTTGTACCGTATATTTTGTATTTTTAAGACCTACTCCACATCCTATTGTCACTTTGAATAGGTTTTGGTCCATGGGACATGTTAATAAAACAAAGTAGCAGATGTGTTCACATTTTATAACTTCTGGTGTTACAATGAGGGTTTTCCTAAGAGGTTCACAACACGGTAAGTATGGTTACCCCTAGAAACAAATATGCAGTCATCATTACAATTGTTAGTTATGATTTTCTGAAAGAAAAAAGACTATGATTTCTGTGAGGCATATGATGAAAATGCTGCTTCATATCAAACCAGAATTCAATATTAAACTAAAAATCCATGTTTCTACAGCTTCCTTTTATAAGGTACCAGTGGGGCAGTTAAGTCAGTAAAGTGACTAGCTAAAAGCATGATGAACAAGATCTGATTTTCAGCAGACGTGCAAATTGTTCTCACTGCCATGTCCTGAAGAACACTGGTAGACATCCAGTGTCCTTGGCACTGGGTAGTGAAGGTGGTATCTCTTTGTTCCAGCTAATATCAAAGTGCACTGTGCTTCATCTTCACACTTCTCGTATACCTTTGCACCACGACTTCTGAAGTATAGTAGTCACACCACCTTGCCTCAAACAATTTAGGCAGTCTTCCCATTCAATCTTAAAATTCAGTAACTGGTAACACCGAAGAAGAAATTTAAAATTTTGTTGAGCTCCTGGAGGAAAATATGTGAATTTTTACAATTTGGTCACACTGAATCCAAATCTGAAAATAAAAATATCACCTAACATTTTTTTGGGATTTCAGTACATGTTTTTCAGTATTTTCAACAGTTTTTACTATATTTTACTGGAATCTAAAATTATGTAACTGGGTCCAATGACTGAAACTCACTTTTTCATGTTGAAATGAACATAACGAATTCAAAAATAGCAGCAAGAATGCTGTATGAAAATAACTTCATGCAATTACACAACAAAAATGTGAAAATAAATGTTTCATATTACTCATGTTTAAAACTTGTTTCTGTAACTCATTCATTTGTAACTGGCAATGGACACCTCTTCAATAATGTTTCCGCACTAGTCAGCTAAGACATTCTACGATGACTTTACTGCATATCCGTGAATTTCCAATGAAATATTACATCCCATAATCCGGTATGCATTTAACAAGTCCTCAGTAAGTTCCTTGTAGTTTTCAGCTTTTATGTTTCCAAGGAAATTTCGACAACTGTTTTGAATGTTAGGCATGCAGATATCTCAGTTCTCATCAACAGATGCTCAAATAGATCATTAATGATTTCACGAATTTGCAGTCCAATAAAGATACTCTTTTTTTGATTCAGCATGACTGAGTTTCAGCAATTTTTCTCTCAAATGCTCAAAATATTTACCATGTTTGTTCATAGTTTTAACGAAGTTTTCTTCATTAACAACAATTTAATGGGTAGGGGTGGTAACAAAATCTTATCTTTGTCAACTAGCGGTTGATTTCTGACACACTGTTCCCCTGTAACTGAGTTTTCTGATATGGGCCAGTCCTTAGGTGTGTAATGTTTGTCTTTTGCTCAACTGTCCCATTCACAAAAACAGCAAAACTTTGTGTAGCCAGACTGCATTCCTATGAGTAACCGTATGACTTTAAGGTCTCCACATATTTTCCATCCATATTTTGAGTAACTTATAGCTTTCAAGAACAAATTCATACTTTCATAGGTTTCCTTCATGTGGACAGAGTGGGCAATCTGTATTGATGGATGAATATTTCCGTTATGTAAATGCACCACCTTTAAACTAAATTAAGATGAATCTACAAAAGTCTCCAGTCTTCAGGATTGTGTGTACATCCCAGCTCTTGCGGAAGTCCTTCTACATCATTATGATACGCTAATTCATCGTCCTTAGAAAAAAATAGCAACAATGATTGCTGGTGTTTCCTGTATGACACTTTAACACAATGCTGTAATAAATTCCAGCCTAATCCCTCCAAACCAAATGACAATAGTGACTAAAACTATTCCTTATGAGACATCATGGGTAGTTTTAGGTGTTTTATGGGACTGATCATGAAGTGTGATGAACATATAATTTTATAAACATAACTTATTGTGGACATTATTCACCACAACTCAAAACACTGAACAATACCCAAAATATTAGTAATTTTTTATCAAACACACCACTGCAGATATATTTTGACTATTTTATATAACTGAGTATACGTACATGTATGTTTAATTGCATTCCATACCACGTAGATTTACTTCTGTACAAAATACAATTTTTTAATCAAATACAAGAGTCTCATTCTAAGCTTCAACACTGAAACAAGAACCCCAAGCTTTTGCATTCACCATCTTCAGCAGTGATTTCAGTGAATTACCTGGTCCACACTCAAAAGTTCTTGGGAAATATTCACCAACCTTACGCTCATACAAAATGTGCAGTGTCTGTTCCCATTTAACAGGTTTATAAATTTGTTTTGGAAGCTGTCTTCTTATGTGGTGTGCATTCCTATAGCTTTTCCCATCTACATTTGAAAACACTGGGATGATTGGATCAACAATGTCCACTTTTTTGAGAGCCTCCTTAAAGGGCTCGACAGCAGGATGCATAAGTGATGTATGAAATGCTCCTGATACAGGAATAGTCTTCAGCCGCCTCAATTTATATTGTTCTGCATTGCTTTTGATGAATTTCAGTGCCTGTGGAGAAATAAATACTGCTAAAACTACGAAAAAAATATGATGTAATTGAAATTTTCCAAGATGGTATGTGAATGAATATACATGTGTGTGTGTACACACATACACATTTCACTGCCAGGATCAGACAGCACTAAAATACTATGTACCACAGTTAATGGGAAAGGCTTACTCAAGAAGTGCTGGCTTGTGGCTCAGTTGGTAGTATGTCCATTCTACAAAAAATACAGACTGAACAATGTATTAATCCCTTGTATGCACTGGCATGCATACTAGCAAACAGGCCCTGCATACCAGCAAACTTGTCAACAGTCACATACCTGCTAGTGCACTGTAAGATTTTTCATTTCTTTGTGAGAGTAATTGCAAACATGTTTTTAGAAAGACAGTGTTGGTTTTCAGCAGTATATTACATAAAACATTGAGCTAACAGCATGGAATTATGCAGTCACAAAAACAGAATCCTCTGCATTACTGTACCTCTAAATGCCCTGCAATAACTTTGCACTCAGGATACAAATAGCTGGCCACAGAACACTCAGGATCTTCAATACCTCTCTGCAGACACCACTCCCTGGCTTGAAGGCAGGCATAGCCTAGCTTTGAATCTGGGCCATAGAACACGGTCATCATACCACTGGGAATAATCTCCGTTGCTAATTGCATTGCTTCAGCACGGACTTTAACCAGTCTTATGGCTTTAAGGTAAGAAAAATAATGAATAATTAAAATGTAATGTACATGCAACAATACAAAACAGTAATACAGAATATCCATGAATCCATCAGACACAGAGAATATTGATACACAGGTAAAACACGAATTGGTGTGCCAATTTCAGGTGCTGGTTTCTGAGGTTATTTCCTGTCAAAAATGTCACATAAACACAGGCCTGAGTCTCAAGGGTGAAAGATTTATGATTAATGTAATGTTAAGCTGGTTGACTGTGTGACTATTGACAGTTTTCAATCAGACTTATTCTTATGGTGTGCTTTATATTCTATGCCAATATGCTCTAAGAATCAATGCAAGTGAAATCTCATATGAATGTGCGTATGCATGTAAAGAAACAAAACTAAGTAAACAAGTAGTTATATAACATTGTATTGCTGGTTGTACAATAAATTTTCAAGCTCATCACCCTCACAAAACACCACACCACACATACTCTGGCATGTATATAAATCCAGTGCATCATTGTAACTGCCTTATGATTGTCATTTATGTAATATGCAGCATCCAAAATATGGGATGTGGCAATGCATCTTGTGTGTTCCACTTTTTGGTTGTGCACATCTTTCATTTGCTCCCACACATACAAATCTTGGTTGTGGGGGGGGGGGGTGTCACATTTGAGGTCTCAAGATCTGGATGGTCAGTATGGACTACTATGATCAATCCATTAACACGTGAAATGACGATTCAGATACATTTTCACAAACATAGCAGGATGCATACTGTGGCTGACGGTGGTCATTTACCAGTTTACATTCAGTCACTGTTCATTTTTTTTTTTTTTTTTTAAATTAAACCTTTGAAAATTGGTCCAGTGTTCAAATGAAATTTCTAGTTGGAAATGCCTCACAAATAAGATCCTGAAATTAAGACATACAGTTATAAATCACCTGTATGAATGCATGCATATGATGGTGGTATTCAAAAAATTATGAAGTTCTATGTGCACTGCAAATGAAGGAAGAAACTTGGCAGGTAAGTTCATGTATTAAATTACAGTTATATAGCAATTACTTTTAATTATTCTTTTAATTTATGCCTATTTTTCAGAACTATAAATATTTCTCAACTTTCTTGGCAGAGACTTTAATATATTAACCACTGGAAATGAAAACATCCTTCAATCCAACCATGTATATAAGTACCACATCCATATTAACAGTCCTCATAAATATGGAACATGAAAAACAATGCATGGGACTCCTCAAAGTTCCCAATAAATTACTTGTGCCTGTTTACTTTAGAAATTTTCAAAATAGTCCTAGTAAATTGAGTACTGTACATACCCTTTGTGAACAAACTGTGAAAGATGGTAACAACAAACGAACTATTGCCATAAGTTTAAAAATTACAATTAACTGTACTACATTACTAACCCAAGTAGCAAGTATGGAGTTATGGATGATGTGCCCACTCTCCATAGAGGGAAAACTTGCACTATAAGATGTTTATTTCATACAATGTTCCATCTACAATGGCTACACTTTTGCACCAAAATCATATATAGTAAGCAACGTAACAAACCTTCTTCAAAAGACAATGCTCCTGCAAACACCAGTGCAGAGATTTCACCAATGCTGAATCCTGCAGTGGCGATACACGATTCTATTGCTCTTGGTCGTTCTTCTTTAAGCCTTTCAACTGCTGCAAGTGAGCACACCATTACGGCTGGCTGGCAGTGAACTGTCTTATCAAGTTCTTCTTTTGGCCCATTGAAACATATTTCTCTCAGGTTGTAACCAAGCAAATCACTGGCTGCATCAAACAAATCGCGAGCTATTGGAAATTTCATCAGATCTTTCCCCATACCAACAAATTGTGTGCCTTGTCCAGGAAACAGGACAAGAGAAGTTTCTCGTGGGTCTATGTTGGGTTTTCTAAAGTGTCTGCATTGATCTCGTTTCAACAGTACTCCTTCAGGGTAGGGAGAAGTTGACCAAACATACTCCGGATTTTTTGGAAGAGGGTCGTTACAGAGTGAAGCATCTTCAAGTAGACGCTTTATGTCAGTCTCCTTGTTCCATCTCTCTGATTCATGTACACTTTCTGAATCGGCTTCATTGACAAAATTTTCGTTTTTGGTAGATTCATATCTATTACTTAATATTACTGAAAGTTCAGTATTGCACTTATATATATACGACAAAACACTCCTTTGCGGAAACTTAAACAAATGGTTTAATACATTTCCTCTGGAAAACATTGTTAACACAAGTTTTAAAGTTCAATGTTACACACACGTGTGAACTTAACCTAACTCTTGCGGCAAGCAATCTTACTGATACGTGATACGGACACGAACATACATACATTCATACATACAAACAGCAAATATGAACTGTAATGTAAACAATTAATATTCTTGTGTAGAATGTATATCGGTTTGTGATGTATGTAAACTAACTTGCAGCTGAGTTCGCCATAGCAGATGATTTGTGCGCCACAGTATGATGCAGATCACAGATCATCTACTTCTACAGCATGAAGCTTCTGATCCAATAGCGCGATGTTGCCATGCCAACACAGAATACCGGAGAATAGTTTTGTGATGGAGTGTTGTGCGTGCTGTTTTGTAGGTTTATGAAGAGAATATAACAGCAAGTGTTGGGCGTTTAATTGGATGATTTATTTTATACCGAAAGTATAACTGTATATATAATGTAATTATAAACCATGGAATGTGTATCTCGTAACCCAAGTACGACTACGGAAATGTCAGAAGGAAGTCCTATATCCACTTCTCCGATTGGAGAATATCAAGATGAAGATTCAAATAACGCAGGAGAATTTTATTTTGAATCAGACCATTTAGCTCTTAAAGGAAACGTAGATTATTTGAATCTTATTAAAACCATAGCCATTTTGGAAGCGCAAAGAACAAAGGCAATTCAGGTAGAGCAAACATAACCTTGTAATTCACGGAGCTGTTATTAGCAGTTGCATTCTTTTTTTGAAATTTTTGAAGTCTGAATCAGTTTAGTAGCACGGTGGTCATATATACCTGCAGTTGCATTTCGGGTTGATTTACTTGTACTAGACGTAATACAAACCAGTCAAACCAAAATCTTGTGACCTGTGGTCACAGTTATTCTTTGTTTATACTGCTACTACCAGCCCTTACGTAAACTGAACTTATGTAACATAACGAGTGACGGTATTGTGTAGATGTGACAATTTCAGTCTTTTTTTGGAAATGCCCGATAGCACCCATCCCTGAGGTACAGTGCCTGAAAAAATAATCATGAAGTCGCTCTTCGTTGAATAATGTGAAGTATGGTTAATGTCCATAGGCTAATTGAGTTGGACTTAATTTTTACAGGACTATGATAAGCTCTTGGCCATACAGGAGGATGCGATGAAAGACCCCATGAAATTTGTGGAAAAACTTCAAAGAGGAGAAGACTTGGGGATCCCAGAACAACAAGTCATTGCTGAAGTAGGCAACAATGTCATTAGAATTTTTGGTTGAGTAACTATAGTAAGTAAGGAGGCCAATAGATTGCCTGACTTCATAACTGTAGTGAATTACATACACATTTTGCTGTTGCTGTCTGAACTGTTTACTTATGTAAATTTATTTTGTGCATAGTCTTCCTTGATCACTTTAAATGATATAATACAAACTTAAACTTCACTGGTTATTAGAAAAAATTAACTTTAATTCTTTGTTTGTCATCTGCACTTCATGCCACAATCTGATACAACTGCTTCCGTGCCCGTCTCCTCTGTCTTTGTCATGTCCACTCCTGTGGATGCAATTAGAGAATTCATGTGACTTACAAGCTCTTTTGAACATCTGATAAATTTCTTCTTTCTTAACACATAACACATTGTTTTCATTTCTGCAGAAGGTTGGAGTGCAAAATACATAAATGCATTTCTTCTGTAGCCAAGTGACATTGCTGGGATATGAAATAGTACAATAATCATCTGCTTCATCCACTCGTAACCAGAACGCATGGGCCTTCATGCTTCTGTTGATGGAACAGTATAATGTAATGGGCCTCAGTAAATGTATGGTTAATATAGCTTTCTGGACTTTCCAATACTGGAGAAACCTGTTGTTACTGTAGCAAGTATCAGTGAAGCATGAGAAAGGGAATATCATTAAAGAAAATAACAATAAGTAGACAAATGTATCACAGAGAGCATGGTCAAATGGAAGGCTATGAAAGGAATTTTAATGTAGTACAGTGTGAATGAGAGTACTTCATCTGAAAAGGAACTTCAGTGAGAATAACCCTGCTGCTGGAACCAGTATGCTATGTGAAGTTGGTTGGAATGAACAATCTGCTGTATCCCTTGGATAAAAATAACCGTTGTCCAAAAACTGACAGCTTACTTGACTATCCGTCTAAGCTTAAAGATGTATAGTACCTAGTTACATATAATAACACAGGGTAATACTAATTGAAGTGTCAGAGAATATAAATATAGCTGAAAGGAGTGGTGGTCATTGTTTGTGTTGGCCTGGACCTGGCCCTAGCTCCTCTTCTCCTCCTGTAAATCTGAGGGCCCACCGACATATCACTGTTTCAATTCACCTATGGAGGTGCTGGCTCTTCTTCCTCTCCCTTCGATCTTGGGGACTGCCTGTGTGTGTAACCTGATTTTCGCTACTCAGCTTTGTTTTATGAATGTTGGCAACAAAGGCCATTTTCACTTGGTGCCAGCACCAACACCAGATTGCTCTCAAAACCTTAAATACTTCTGCATTAATGTCATCAGTCATTGCAGAAGTTCTGTGTATGGTGGCAACACCACACATTGCTTTATATGACTGAACTCAAATCACATATGTGATGTTAGTGGTACTATTGCTGCTGTCACAAAGGAGCCTGTCTTTGTGATGTCACTTGCTGTTTAGCTATGGGCCAGGAAAGACTACAGGGATGTTTCTTGCAGACAGATGTGAGAACATTAATAAAATTTCATGTTGTGTTGGGTAAAGTGCTCTAGAGTGTTATAAGTTATTGAAGGAAGGGAATATCAGTTGTGTTATCTTGTATATTGTTGGCACAATAAAATCATTCACAAAACTTATGAAATGACCTATGTAGTTTGTAATTTTTCAATTCCAATTACTTATAGGCACAGTTGAAACTTTTCACTGTCACTTTAAATGAGTGTCTCGCAATGTAATTTTACCACAACTGGTATCATATCCATACATCATATGATGGACTGATGGATCAGTGGAATGTATGTATATGTGTGTGTGTGTGTGTGTATGTATGTGATATTTTGGTGTTTCAGCTCCCTAAGATAGACTGGTCAGCATACAATATGACAGTACCTGCTGAGTCATTGAAGCCTTCCACCAGAAAAACCTCAAGCAAACCTACGGACAGCTCTTCAGACTCTGTTGTTTTGGTACGAGGCCGACAGTTCGATGACAGTAAGCCTGAGACATTCAACCAGGTTTGTGTCACACACAGACTTTTGGAAATGTACGTGTTGCTGATATACACTGAGATACAGGGGATGGACAAAATAATGGAAACACTGGACAAAACAGGAATAGAACCATTTGTGTTAACTGCACAGAAAGAACATTAGTTATGAGTATCGTTCATTATTCTTCTTTTGCCTACACTGTGTATTGCTAGTGTCAATGCATTTCAGATTGTGTTTAGTAATAGTTCATATGAAAGTACTGCAAAATGGGAGACTTGTCAGATTTTAAAAGAGGACGTTGTTGGTGCGTATTTAGTTGTAGCATCTGTAAACAAAACAACCACTTTATTAGGTGTATCCAGAGCAGCAGTTTCCAAGATTATAACAGCATACATAAATCATGGGAAGACATCAGCTGAAAGGGATTGCCAGACACTCAAGAGGGTTGTGTTTAAAAATCATAGTAATGCAGCAGAGGTGACAGCAGAACTCAATATTCATCTTGAAGACCCTGTTTCCACAAAAAGAGTCTGACGAGAGCTTCAGAAATCCAACATCCATGGTAGGGCTGAACTGCTAAACCTCTGATTACTGAAAAAATGCTAAAAGTTGAAAAAGATGGTGTGATGATCATAAAACCTGGATGTCTTATGATCGGAAATACATAATATAGTTAGATGAGTCACCCTTCACGTTGTTCCCAACGTCCAGCTAGGTTTGTTTGGAGAATGCCCAAGGAGGCCTATAATCCGGAATTCCTGATTCTGTGAAACTTGGAAGCAGATGTGTGATAAATTGGGCAGCATTATCATTGTATTCTGCTGGTTCTATAATTACTTTGAGTGTTTAAAATTTGCCAGTGACTACATGCACATTTTAGGCAACCAGGTGCCCCCTATGATCCAGAAGTTTCATGATGATGATGCAAGTTTTCAAGATGACCGTTCTCCCATATGTACAGCCAGAAGTGTTCAGTCTTGGTTTGAGGAGCATGAAGAAGCACTTCAACATTGTCCCTGGCCAGCACAATCACCAGACTTTAATATCATCAAACCTCTGTAGTCAGTATTAGAGAGTAGTGTGAGAAGCATATTCCCTCCTCCATCATCTCTGAAGCAACTAGAAGATGTTCTTCATGAAGCATGGTTCAGTACTCCACTAGAGACTATTGAGAACTGATATGAGTCTATTCCAAGAAGGATACAAGCTATATTACGGGCAAATTGTGGCCCAACTCCATATTATTATAGAAATGTGTATCTTTCACAGCTGTTTTCATTATTTTGTCCATCCCCTGTAGCTTGATCAGTGACAAATTGTGGACAGTGTGAGTGGGCTTCAGTTCTGATCAGGAGCAAGTTTCCTCTTGTTGTTATGTCCAGATTTGTTCTAGGGCTTATCCAACCTTCTGGCCACTGGTTAAAGCATAAGTGGTTTAAGCATGAAGCTGACCATTTATCTCCATCTAATACTAAGGTCTGTTATGCAACAAAATGCATACTTTTCAAATTAATACTTTAATTCAATTTTTTTACGTCTTCTACACGTTTCAAACTTCATGGGTTCATCCTCAGGAAGAGAGTTGTATGCGCAGCTTTTGTATGGTATGTTTTACATGCATTGGTGTAAACTGCTAGACCAGTGCATGTAAAACATACCATACAAAAAGTGTGCATTTTGTTGGTTTATGTTGCATAATTATACCATAATTGTCGGTGCAAAAAACATAAAATTAACCAAGGTCTGTACTGTGTAGAGCTTTGCCTGCACACCCACATACGTATTTTTGAGCAGGGTGCTTCAGTGCACTATTAACATAACCTCACCTTTGCCTTTTATATTATCTCTGGTTAGTTGAAGCTCATACAACCAGTATAACTAGACACTGTAAAGTGTTGTGTTTCTTTGTGATTGTGTTTCAGCTTAAAACTTGTGTAATATAAATGTGAAATAGAAGGATCGTACTAGTGAGATGTCAGGCTGGCAGTACTGTCTTGGCACATGCCTAGAATAATTTAGAAAAGCCATGGAGAACTCATGTTACATAGACTCTAGTGAAGATTTTAACTGGATTAGGTATATTGGACCCTCACCAACTTGTTTCATGTCATGTTGCAGATGTATGCAAAAGCTGTTACATTAAAATTATGTCAGTTTGAAAATGCAATCAGCAGCAGAAACTCTAGGAATTGTAGGGCTATATTATCACCAAAACTGGTTCACATATTTTGTCTTTTGGTGTAAGTGGAACATTTAACCGTCAAGAGATTTAATCTACATCTCACACTTTTCTTGAAGGTGACCTCCCTTTAAGTCACTGAAATGGTTGGGACATGTAACATGTATGGATAAAATGAGAAATGCATTACATTTTTGATTGGAAGGACTTTATAGGAATAGGTTATTTGGAAGACCTAGGTGTACATGAGATGATATGTTTAATTTTAGACAAGTCAGGCTTGGGATTTGCTTAGGTTAGTTGTCTGGATTTTGTGAACATTAGGATTTATCTGGAGTTTCCCAAAGTTGCAAATTTTTTAAATGGTTGAAAAACATCATCTGCTGAAGGAAGAGTGTGTGCCATGGGTTTGGTTGGTTGGTTGGTTAGTTAGTTAGCTGGTTGCTATAGTTTAAAAATAATATACGCATTGCTTTTAACATTGGCTGTATTTTTTTTCAAAGCTATGGACAGCAGAAGAGCAGAGGCGATTAGAGGAACTTCTGGTTGAATACCCACCTGAAGCAGTAGAGACCAAACGATGGCAAAAGATTGCTGCTGCCCTGGGTAACTTTTAAATGATATATCGAAGTTATGCTTCTTCATAATTTAACAGCTTACAAATCAGTTTCAATACATGGTGTTCAAGTGACTGAGGAAGGATACTGTTTCAAGGTTTCTGGGGTAGCTTAGTCAGTAAAATAACGGGCTAGGTAACAGGTTAAATTTCCAATAGGGGTATGGTTTTTCTCTTCACCATTATATCCACGTACATCTGAACCCACCTGGTTCCCTGTCTTCCAGATAATAAGGGCTTCTTCCACATGGGGGTAAATTTTGCAGTATTGTTGACCCCTTTCATCCACCTAGTGCCAATAGTAACAGTGCATAGCCCAGTAGCTCTCCTCCCCTGCTGTCTTTTATGACACACTGTATCGGACATTCCTGAACACATGCTGGATGTAATTTTCTGAACATGCTTTGTGTACTGTCTTGTTATTACTGTGAATGTTTGCAGTAGTTACAGACTGAGATCATGATTTTTTTATCAGTAAATGCCAAGGAAGAGCATGATGTGGTGGGGAGAACAGATGTGATTTTAATATTCCTCCTACATGTTTTGGTCTGGCTGGGCCATTATCAGAAAAAAACATGTAAAATTTGAAGTAGAAATTACATCAGTTTTACATTAAAATCTGCTGTTGTGAGTCAACTGATGTATTACAGGGGTAATCATACATCAGCGTATTGCCAAGATCTATATTAAACATCCCGGTATTTCCAGTCTCGTAACTTTTACCCTGTGCTCAAAGTGGGAAACTCTTAGAACTGTATAATGCTGGTTGACTTAAATTTAAAGTTCATTTCAAATGACAATGTATTAACCTGTTAAAATGGTGAAATCTGTGTTGATTGTCCATGGGAAACTGTTGCTGGAAATACCATGGTTTTCTCTTCAACCAGCCAGCTTAGCTGTCACTTGTAAATTAGTGTCTCATCAAAGAATGCTTTGGAGGGCATGAAGTCCTCAATCATATAATCTCTGTGGTTTTTTGCCTTTGTTTAGAATGTTTTACAATACTTTGGTGCCATGGTTGCGAGAATGATTATGGTTGTGGTTGGATGCATGCGGCTTCTTTAAGTAATATTGGAGTCTTTAGGAATCACTCAAAGAAGCTGCTCTTTGCTGTCTCTTTCTTGTTTGGTACCTGTTTTTCATTCTGATACTATAATACTGGAACTGCCAATGTCTTGTAGAATATAGGTATGCTTTTTAAAGTTTTTTATTTTAATTTTCTTCTTATAGTGTTGCATACAGTTTGGAATGCTGAAGTCTGTTATTTCCATTATTGTCCTGATCAGTATGTGAATGGTTAACCCATTCTGAGGGGTAACCACCAGCTGTTATTTTACATCCCTGTGGGAAATATCATTTGAATGCTGGTGTCTTGAGGTATGCATTTCATTTATTAGATAGAGTCAGTTCTCCATAACTAATATGCCACATTTTGAATTATTTTCTGGTCATTTGCAAAACGTAATGTGTGTAACGTTTTTCCATTTCACCATATTTTAAAACGGTTTTCAAATTTGTATTCTCAAAAAATGTAATAAACAAGTATACAGTGATACCTCATCCAATTGTGGGGTTAGAGGAAGTGGGTATGGCATGTTGAACAGAACCATGTTGGGCAAGCTTCTTGTCAGAAAAATATATGGTTACATGAGAGTGCTAGCACAGTGGTTCATTAACATGGTACAACTATTTGGGGGGGGGGGTTGAGACTTGGCTTGTGTGGCTGTTGCTGTGTACTTAAATTGCTTTTCATAAGCTTTGTAAACAGTATTGTTACTAAATTAATTTCTCTCCTTTTCCCAGCCACTCATTTTATTGCAAAGATACCACTCATGCAGAACCTTGCATAACAAAAGTAATTCCATTTCTCTCACAGCAGTATATCTGCAACATATGTGTGGTGTTTTCCTGTTACTTCAGCATGTATCTTATAAATGATATTGTAGAGATTAATTGCTCTGTCCCAGGTCAAGTCACATGGGATTTTCTGTAGACAGATTGGCACTTGGGGCAAGTTATTTTTTGCAGGTGTTTCATTTTCCTTTGGCAGTTACGGTGCAGACTGTGAAAGGAATCCTATTGTCGTGTATGTGTAGTACCACTTCATCATTTAGAGTCACCAACTTTGTCAGATGACAAAGATATTTACGCTTTTAGCCTTTTGAGAGTAGCATTTAATTGTTGTAGGGAATCGTACCACTAAACAAGTCTGTAGCCGGGTGCAGAAGTACTTCATCAAACTGCATAAAGCAGGATTGCCTATCCCAGGAAGAGCTCCAAAATTGCAGTCACTGGAATTATTCCGCAAGGTAAAGTTAAATTTATTCGGTAGTAAAAGTTTCATGAGAAGATTCTAACATCTTGCATTTTGTGTGTGTGTGTGTGTGTGTGTGTGTTTAGACTTTGTTCTGAGGATTGATATGTTTTGGTATACTATAATAGTATACCAAAACATATCAATCCTCAGAAGGTTAAAAAAGAGGGTTTTTGTTCTCCTGTTATACAAAATACGCTTCATAAATTTTGAGCAACATTAGACCTTTGCTGCAGATATGTGCAACTTGAAACATCTGTATAAGCCTAGAAGAATTTATTAAACTTGTACAAAGAAATATTCATTAATGTGCCATAATATCGCAACTGTTCAACAGATATTTTGCAATCAAATGTTGGGAAAAAATGAGTTATTTGCATCAGCTGTGATCAGGTCTTGAGAGAGCTTTTGATTTATTTCTGGGGGCAGGGGTACCCTATAATGTATGTAATGGAATCCAGAACACCCAAGAAAATTGTTATATTAGTTAAAATGTATGTACTTTATATGATGCACCTAAAATAAGATTTCATGCAGGTAAACATTTATCTTCTGTTTCACTATAGCTGAAGACCATGTTACGTCCCAGTTGGTTTTTAGTCTTACTCTTACAACATGCCAGGAAAGTCCAAGAGAATCAGGAAGAACAGTTACTCTTTTATTCTCACGGAGTTAACTTGTTGAGGGGAGAATAGAACATAAATTATCCTGCCAGCTAGCAGAGAATTTTGTCTCATATATATATGTAAATGTTACACAAAATCAGAACTGGAACCAAATTCAGAATTCATGTATCTATTGGTGAGAAAAGTGGTAAAATAAGGGGAAGACTGAATTCTGAAAATGTTACCATCCCTAATGATAAAATTACAGGTGTTATCATTTTTGCTTGATGTAAAAGAGGGCACCTTTTGTGATGTCCTGAGATGGCAACTTTGTGTAGAAAGCTTGCACTGTCTGGGACATCCTGTGACATTTGCCATACTCTGGGTATCCATAAAAGAGGCAGGTGCTATGCTACCATCCAGATACTAAAAATCAGTATGTGTTAATAAGTATTACATGCGTGCGAGGTTTATTTTTTACACACATACTGACCATTTAATTTCATTCCATGGTCGTCATTCATCCTTCATAAACATGTAATGACTCCTATCTTCATACACAGATTTTGCTGTTATCTCAAAAAATGAAGCAGTTACATGCCTATAACCAGTCTTAAAATCAGATCTTATTTTTACGTATAATTAAGACTTGTTCCTATAGTTTGTTGCAACTGGTGTGCATCACAGTGAGTAAACTAACTTGCCACAGGCTGTATAAGTGGGGTCTGATTGCTGGTCAGAATAGGATTCTTCCATCTCAGTAGTACATTTCTTCTGAATTGTACATCAGGGGTTGTCACTTTACAACAAGCCCTACATTTATTTGAGACAGGTTGTGATAAATGGTTGTTACTATGTGGCCTGTGATAAAGGTACATTTTCTTTTCATTAATGTGCCATTCTCATGTTGATAGTTACCAAAAACTAAATCAGAATTTATGACTTCAGTCATACTATGGAAACAGAGCTCTGGTTCAAGACTGCCAACACAAATGTGTGCCATGAGAGTCCTGAGCTAGTTCCAACCATCCATCTCCAGTTTTCATTTCCGTGACTTTTATCATGCTGTTATTCTCCCATTTTCTTCTCGGTCTACCACATGAACATTCCAAGAGGTTGTGCTCTCAAAGTTCTGTATGGTTTTGTTGTTATTTCCATTCTTATGCATTACATTCACAGAATACTTGAATTTGTATTAACACCCTTCACATCAATCAGCTTATTGTTTATGAAAACTTTATTTTTGATGTTCATTGTTAAGTGTCTTACCCATACATGGTGCATAATTAGTAGTATTTTGAGTGTGCATTCTTGTACATAGGGATACCATCCTCATCGACACCAGAGGAACAACCACTATTTGTTCAAGCAAACAACATTTTTCCCATCACAAGATGTGCCAGTATACATGTCTGACTTTGATGATGAAACAACTGGATCCTGTCATAATATTTCAACAGAAGAATATGACACAAAAATGGAAGGGGTAAGGGAAGATGGACTGTCAGTAAGTGTAACAGATTGGACTGTCATTTTTATAAGGAAAGTTAGTCTGGTGGTATATTATTCCTTTATCTCCCTGTAATTACCATGAAGCCAGTATCTGAAGTACCATGAAACTACTTATGAAACCACCCCATATTTCCTCACTATTCTATTAATTTCCTAACATCAGTAACATCAGCATTTTGGCCATTTATAGTTTTGAGGCAGAAATGATGCTAGACTCATAAGGCCATAACTTAACATTTGCTGGATTTTTTTTTAGGAACATAATCCTGGGAACAGCAGGGCTCCTCTGTGCATGTGTGTGTATATATATGTATGTATTAGAGAGAGAGATACAGACAGACACAGAACAAGTAAAATCAAATGTTGAAACATTATGTACCAGATTTTAACCTGCACTACTGTCATTTCTCATGCATTTAGCTAAAATACCCATTATAAATGTCCCTTTGCTTGTTAAGTAACTTACATGAAGTTTTTAAAAACATTGATAAGGTATCAAATAATCTTTGGAAGAGTTCCCTTGGTGCTCCTATGAAGTGATAATGTAAAGGGTAAGTTCATTTTGTGTGGTGTTATTCTCTTTCAGTGTTTTTGTTGAATGTTTATACCTGTAGGTTATACCATTATATAATTGTTCAAAGAGTTAATTACTATAGTGCTTGAAATTCCAGCAGAAATCTAACAGGGGTTTTATCTTGTCAGCACAGCAGTTTTTATTGTATGTAGCAACGTACAAATTCTTACAGCATGTAACACTGGAAAAGAAAAACACAGAATAACCTACACCCATTGAGCAAGCAGCATGATCGAAATACCACACCAGAACATCAAACGAAGAAGACACAAAAATATAAGTTGTAAATTTCACAATGTTGAACATCATGTCAATACCTCTCTCTGTTTTTAATAGATACCACCTGACAAAGACCTGCATAGATCGAAGCATGTTATGGTTCTTTATATACCTGTCTAAGACAGTAAGTTTTATGTTGCTGTGTATGTATGACCCAGTACAGACTGTATAAAACCCCTATTATTTTTCAGTTGCAATTTCACTAACGAGCACAGTGGAATGCCAGTGGTGAAGACTTAAGTACATATTGTGGAACCTTCTCTACAGTTCCGTTATTGTTTAGAATATCATTATCTGACAAATCATTCCTCTTACCACTAGCCAGAATGGCACTCATCCACTTTCCAGCACCTTTCAACAACATCAACTAGCTGTAGTGACAGTCTACCTTTGGTCTTAGTTGTGTCAGTACCATTTGAGCTGTCACTTGAAGTATCTCTAGTCATCATCAATGCCATGAGTACAGTCTGTACAAGACAACATAGAATTGAAAACATTAAATGTTCAAGGTGCACACATTGGCCACATTCTCTACCACAGTGGAAACTGATGGAAAATTTTAAGCTTATAAGCATCTGCAGTAAAAGTGAATGAACCCCAACATGAGACAGTTAAACTGAAATCATTTTTGTGCCAGACCATACAGTCACATGACCTTGCATGTCTAAATGTACACAATAATAATTGTAGATGTCATAAAAATTACTCTGCCTAAAAGAGGGGAATTATAATGGCAGACAAGTGATGGATGCCACGTGACCCACAGAATTACTGGTGTATTGACTGGGGGTCCACGCATTTTCCAGAAGTGTAGCAGCCACCTGCAAATTCTAGGTGCTAGAAGAGTGACATGAAGCAAGTTCCATACGGAGGACCGACAGTTTTGGAGTGGCTTGTGAACCTCTCTTATGTGGTGTTTTATGTGCTGTCCATCTGAACTGATATGTGTACACATTTTTATGTGTAAAAAAAAAACTGCAGTGATTATGCTGAAAAATATAGGGTGCCACTCTACAAAATGTAGCTGCCTCAGCAACCAGGTGCTCAGGATTTGCACATCCCTGATATTAAGTAACTAATGTAGTAATTCATTTTACGTGTTATCCATGCCAGGATGATGATTCAACGAGTGCAGCACACAAACATCAAAATTCAACTGAGTACCGACAGATTTGTCTTCTTCGGAGAGTGAAGAGAGTCAAGGAGACAGAAAAGGGCAGGCTTCCTAAGGAACATTTGGGCTACAAGGTAAGAAAACAAAGTTTTTTTTTAAAAAAATACAGTTTAATGTAAACTTTTCTTTATATTTTCTGTAATGATATGTGCTAATTTGGTCACACACCTTCATATGGTGCTTAGTTGAAACTTTACACTTACGTATACCTCTTCATGGGACTGCCAGTGTTATGTAGTAAGTGCAGCAACAAGTATACAAGCCACAAGCACTGGTAAAGCAACCTGCTTCACACAAAGCTATCACTCACCTCCCAATGCAGAAGTTAAGAATGCACTGACTTATACCTCCACACCCCCTTGTGGCTTAGTGGCAGGTAGAGGGAAGATGTACCTTTAGTTCATAGTAGTTCATATAGTACTGACAACCATAGGAATTCTGTGCAGTGGTTCCAGTGTATAGTGTTGAGGTCTGGATTGAATGGAGCTTTAACTCCCAAGTCCATACACGCTTTCTTGTTGTAGTATAAGAACAACTTTGCTCTTGCATTAGATTCACCAGACTGTATTTTTATTGAATGTTGTATTGTAAATACACTCATCCATGCTCCTACTGTCACTCACTCACTCACACACACACACAATTTAAGGATCAGGAAATTTAAATTAGGTACATAGAAGTTTTGGACCTCCTTCTGCAATTGGTGTTCTGTTAACCAACAGAGCAGACAGTGAGACTGGAATGAATGGAAACAAAGAGTGTTGAACAGGCCAGGGCCATCCTGAGAACTATAAAATCAAGCCATCATGACTTAACCATGCACAGTTGATGATATACACTGTAGGATTTTTTGTGAACACATACTTTGACTGCAGAACTGGATGCTGTCCTTTCAAATCAGATTGACCCATAATTAAATTCACTTAACGGAACAGACGTTCAAATACAGGGTTAGCTGATATATACTTGTGCAGTAATTCCTGTATGAAATATGAATGCCAAATAGGCATCTCCAGTTTTTGTTATGTTCACTAGAATATGAAAACTTAGGTATGGAGAGAGTTTGTTTTCCTATTTAAATGGCATTGAAACTTTAGGAAACATATGCATTGTTTTCTAGTTATAAATTTAACAGGGTGAGAGTCAAAGATGTGGGCAGTGTGAAGAAAAGGCTTCTTTTTGCTTGGCATGTCAAAATAATTTTGGATTGTAGAAAGTCAGGATCATTACATGTTTCACTCATATATAACAGTATCTATCCAAGAGGCCGTGTGTTTCAGTGTTGTCATACCATCCTCAGCTGAGTGTGCAATATCACCTCAAAGTGACTGCACACTCACTTGATGATGGTATGGCATGTTGAGATACATAGGAACATGGGTATATATATATATATATATATATATATGAGACACTGTCACATTTGGCTGAAATGTGCAGTGATGTGAATATGTGCAACATGATGAGAAAATATTTAGTTCCAGAAATTTCAAACTCTCTACCACAACATCTAATCCTCATGCTATCAGACATGTTAATTTAAATAGCATGTTAAGCTCAAAAGAGAATATTTAATTTTACTGCTTTCTGCTGCAGTAGGGATGGCAGGGGTTAATAAAGATTTGTATTTCATGCCCAATCACACCCAGAATCGTGAATCAGGAATGTACACACATTGTTGTGCCCTTTGTGGTGAATGGTGTTATATTTTGCAGTGTGACCTGTGTAAACAGGAGCCCCTCTATGGAACCCGTTGGCACTGTGTGGACTGCCCACCGAACTTGTCTGTTGACTTCTGCACTGATTGTGTTATAACTCAAATGGAATCCAGCAACCCTCACCCTCTAACACACCACCTGGTGGACTTGAGGAAAAGTGAGGAACAGATGAGAGGTGTGTGGGACCAGGACTATATGCCTCAGTCCTTCTCAGTGACAGGAAGACCAGACAGTTATAATTATCTAGACCCGAATTTCATGCCTGAGTAGTGCCAGGTATCCGTAAAGTAGCCAGAACTTTCAGCTGTATATGTGCCTTTTTATTCACTGTACATACAGATCTACAGTTGACTGTACCTAACCTTATCCATACCATGAATGAGACTGCTCAGTCTGATATACCAGACATTTCTTCTCTGAATAGTGTTGTCGCTTAAAAGTGTTAGCTCCTTTTCTTGTTTCATGAAAGGAAATTATGGCCAAGTTACTGTAGATATTCTGTATAAATAAAAGAAAAGAGGTTTTTGCTAAACAAAAATCAGCTTGGCAAGTGTGAAAGTTTTTGAAATGCTCACAGCTTTCAAAGGTGGTTTGACAGATGTATGATGAGTATGCTTGGTTCATCCAAATAAAATTGAACAGAGCAAGATCAACATTCCTTCAGTCTGACATTCGTGGATGTGGGAGGAAATTAAACTTAATTGGTACATATTTTCACAAATGAAAATGTTGAAATGTAAGTAAATTAATGAGAGAGGTGTCCAGTTTGACTGCCTGGTGGAAGTGATGTCTGTGTCATTTTGAAAATTAGTGAAAAATGCATTCCAGTTTGGAGTCCTGTTTTCCAAAACCCGTATTTTGTAACTTTGCATACATTGTTGGCGTTGGTATTACTTATAACATGCATAGAGTTACAGAGCTAATTCCACAACTGTCCTTTTAATCATTACTTGTACACAACATAAAATAGAAAAGTTACAAATAAAAGTCTCAGAACTTCATGAAACTTATTTTTTGTACAAATTGTTTTGTATCATGAATGCTTTTTTTCAGTTTTAGCTTTATGTAAAGAAGTGGGTTAAGCTCATCCAACCCTGCCCAACAGTATTTAGGCTGGTGTGGCTATTGCCTGGCTGGTCTGTCCTGACAAAACAGTTATCTGGTGTGTAGATGGGTCAGTGTCCTCACATGCCTGGCAGTGTCAGACACATCGAGGGCTTTGGTATTCAGGTGGCCTGGCTAGATGAACAGCTCATCAGGCTAGAAATCCCAGCCACACTCCTCGACTGGCTCCAAGTAGTAGTAGCAGCAGTAGGAGTGGTGGTGGTAGTAGTAGTAGTAGTAGTAGCAGTGGTGGCGGCGGTGGTGGTGGTGGTAGTAGTAGTAGTAGTAGTAGTAGATTTTACTTCAGTTTCTACATTTCTTGAGGTTACGTTCTGATTAACAGGGTTGTCACCGACGTAGCCCTTCATCATTTGAAGCTTACCGTACTACTTAAAATTGTTTAGTTTCATTAAACAATTTATATTTGACTTTATTTAAATATATGCTTCAATTTCTTATCTTTATTCTTGCATCTTAATATTTTCCTGTAAGTTAACTCTTTATTCATGTTAACCATTTTTCGTTTAAAAATTTCTCTCTCCAATTTCTAGTTACCCTGTTACTAAGACTTCCACTATACTTCACAGCACTTCACCCAGCCACACTTCATTTCACTGCACTTTTTGACACTTCACTTCCTCCTATTTAAACTTCATCCAGCTACACTTCACTATCCTCTTATTTGGCTTAACCCCATTTAAATTTCTTACCACTCCATTTCACCTCACATCACTACACTTCACTTCAGTGCACTTTTAGATGATTTTCGCCACACTTCTGTTCCTTTCATTTCACCTCGTTTATAATTGCTTTCCTAACTCTGTTTCTAAAAATCTTAGGTTTAAAAGGGAAAGTCCCTAACATTTATGGAGGTAGTTGGTTCCAGTTTTTAATGGTCCTGTTTACAAAGAATACTTCCCGATATCTGTTCTTTGCTTCCTGCCCCTAATTTTCCGAACATGATGAACCCTACTCAAATAGTAAGGCCTTCACAACCTGTCATGTATTTTTTGTTGCCCCTTGGACTTTGCGACCATAACCTAGTACTACCATGTCTTCTTTTGCCTGGACATGTCTTGTTTTTCAACATCAAAATTTCCTTGTGGATGAGTCTTAAAAATCTGTTCAATTATCTGGGTTTTTAAATGTCACCTCTTAAAGCTTATGTACATATTTATGATACTGATAATGTAAGAGAAAGTTTACACTGTGTTTAAAATAAATAAATTAATTATCATATTAGTCTTATTAGCATTGTCAGAGTCAAATCTTATAATGGCCGTTGGAATGTCTCGAAAAAATTCGCCGTGGAAATTCTGAATTTGAATTCCGCGAAAAACATGCTGAAAGGCACCTCCCTCAGACTTTCACACCCTTGAAATGTAAAGAACTATTAGCAGAGAAACATTAAGAGGGTCTTTTATGTAATAAAATTCTGATTGTCTGTCTCTTTTTTTTCTCTTCTTCTGTATATGGTAACCCAATCCTAACCACCCACCAGTCCCTTTGCATGCCATTACAGCATACAGCGGTGTGGACATACACATCAATATTTTCTTAACCTGGGTATTGGATGGAGGCATGTGGTCAGCCTCACCACCAAGCCATCAAATGCTCGGTTACAGAGCCTGGATACCCGTTGAACAGGAAGCAGGGTAAGTCCAAGAGCCAGTCTGGACTCTTTGGACAAAAGAAAAACCTCCTGCTTCAGCCGTGTATCGATGTTGGCTTGAATGCCATCAAGTTTGTACAATAGCACTGTGTGGAGTTCGACTGTATTTTGTAACATTATGTTTAGGGAAGTATCCGCTACATAAAGAGCTTCAAGGTTCCACAGTTTTAACACACATCTCTAAACTTGTGCAGACTTCAACCAGTAGCAATTTGGGAGATCAAGTTCCCTGACACTGTTGCAAATCTCTGGCTTCAGGTACTTTATACTAGAGATGTTGGCAGTGTAACATCTTGCAAAGTTTAACTTCCTGTATTGAAAAATTATAGTTATTACCTTCCTGTGAAAATAAATATACTGTATAATTGGTCACTTCCACCGAATAATCAATGTACCAGCTACTTGTCTATAAAATGGCTGTATGAAATTCTGAGTTTCACCAAGGCTCAAAAATTCCTCCAAACCCACTACTTCTTTAGAGTAAAAGTTTTGTGTTGGTGTCTACAATGTTAACTGCATGTCACACCATTCAACATTATTTCACTCAATGAGCTTGCCAAATTTGGTTTATAGCACATATGGAAAATATATTAAAAAACAACAAGCAGAAACAGTCCAATTCTGTTCCTAAATAATCTATGTTTGTTTGGTTCATATGAAACAAAGTATAACAGTGGACAAGGTAATGGAATAGCTCAATCAGTAAACTGACTGGCTCTGCTGCACTGCATGATTGGGCCACCACAAGAAGGTTCCTCTCTTTCACTATAATAGTGCCCAGACTGATTTTGAGGGGCATCCAGCTTTGGCAAAGTGATCAGAATGTGAAGGTGGGCCATCACTTCCATCCAGTACCAAGTTAAAGAATAAGAGGAGTTTTGTTTCCACCCTTCATACACCTTCACGGCATCATGTTAAATTCAGAGGAACTGAATTTTGATGCTTGCATTATCACTCAAAGCCAATCAACAACATAATGCTGGTTCTAAAATTATTATAAACTGAAGGAAGTGTACAGCAAACTTTCCAGCAACTTCAGTAAGTTCAAGCAAATAATAGCCATTCACTTGTAATTGAACAGAAGTAGAATTATTTTTCCTAAATGAAAAAACATACTTCCAAATTTCGCAAGTTGTGATTTCAGATTACTATCTATGGTCTTCATCCATTTTAATCTATTGACATTGGTGGCAGCTTTCACTAGTTTAAGACAAAACGAAAATTTACTACAAATACGATTGTTTGCACCCAATTCACCTTCGGTATTGGTCTGTGTGTATAAATCAAGATCTTTATATCAACAAACAAATGACAAGAATTCTGGGTTTTTATATCACGTATGATGGTGGGTAGATGCCGAAATTTTGGGGGAATATCGTACCTTCGTCTTTGGGGTGACAGAAATGTCTTGAGAGAAACGAAGTGATTCAGGCTGGTCAGCTCTTTAGCAGACGTGGATAATATTTCAAACAGGGCTTATCAGGTCTGAAGAGGCAACCACAATGCAACCAACCGGTCAGCTGATTGAGCTCAAATCACTTCAGCCATACGAAGGCATTTTTCACCCTGAAGTTGGAGGCGACAAGTTTATCCGAAACGTCGGTGTAACTGCAATTATAGCGTCAATATTCACATGACTCATATAATCGAACTCCCCGCCTGAAGAAGTGCATCAATGAAGAAAGTTATTCGATGCAACCTTTCATAATATTCTTGTACAAACGTTTAAAACAAAAAGCGAAGCAAAGGTCTTTCAAACAGTCCACTTTAAGCTCTAAAAACAGTGATGTACCTCTCATCTGCAGCATTAAGCAACCATAAAATGAAAAAAATCTTATTAGTTTTTTTGTTATTTTTCAGTGTATAATGAAACGTCTCACATGTCTATAGAGTCAGTTTGTCCCTTTTACTTAAATATTCTAAAATAAGGACCAACACTTCTTCTGGTAAATTTACGATACCCATATTTACACGTGTTAGATTCACACACCCCCACACACGATGTGATCGTTTCAGGGCACACCACAGATCATCTAGTATATTGCACACACACACAAACATATATATATATTTTATGTTCCACTTACACTAGTAACAGACATGGATCAGAGGGTACAAACATCCACAAGCGTCCGCCATGCCTACAGTTTACACTGCGACTATCATGACATGACTAACACCACGACAGATCGATCGGTAAAAAAGAAACCTGCTATTCTACCTTCACCAGTCTCCTACTCGCTTCCCTTTTAATACTGGGTCAGCGAACAATAGAGATTAAATTGGAATTTTCATTCTTCTGGCACTTCTGCTGTCACTGGGTGTTTGTTGCCTATGTACTTAACGCCATGCCACATTCCAGCTACAGTATTTTCTCAGAGGTGTTTTGCTTACCCTTCCCTCATTCAGTTACCATATGTCAACTTAGTGCAGACATGAAGTTTGGTAGTTATTTTGAGTTCACCTATTTAAACACAACGAGTGATTAACCCTCAATAGTAGACGTGGAGAATACCGTGAATTGATAGTTTTCTCAAATTTTTAATCGATTTATCAGTGTAAGCACATTTTAAGAGTGCATGACTAGCTTGAAATTAAGCCTCAAGATGTGATGGATATATGTACAAACATTCAGTAAAAAGTCATGTCTGACTAAAAGCTGGTCTTCCAGACTGGCACTTGGGCAGGGAAAAACACAGAACCTCTACATAAAACCCTATAACATTACAAAATACAGTCGAACACTACACAGTGCTATCGCACAGACTTGATGGCATTCAAGCCAACTGGAAATTTTACTCTTTTCTGACAGCTGCATTCAAGTGTCACAAGGTGCAGTACAATTGCAGATTACAGTACCATTTGTCGGCATCACGTTTTGGTTAGGTTAAACCCACAACTTTGGACAGCCCACAGAAATGTATTACCTGAAAAAGGCTTCCTTTCCTTAGACCTTGATATAAGAACATTCCACCTGAGCAATGTCCCTTCCCCCTTATCTGCAGAATGTAAGTCAACATTCTCTCCAAATTTCTTAATACAAATCACAGGATTTCAAAAGTTGTATACAGAGGGGAGATGAGAGGTGAGGTGACCACGAGATCTCGCATGTGTTATGTAGGATGGGTGGTGTGGGTACATGGGTTCTGCTGTTATATGCTATGTCTAGGTTAATATAGTTAGATCTAAGGTATCATTTTATGTTTGTAGAAATTATATGTACATGTACACTTAACTTATAAAAATACAGAGTGCAGTTTTATATAAATGTAGTTTCTATAGCTATAGTGGGTTCATTGATCTAAGACTATGCAAAATATAGTTTCTGTAGTTATACTGGTCATTGATCTAATCACTTCGTTATTATATTTACTATTATAACACATCAAGTTGGATTTTCATAATCTGTCAGTTCAGTATCTGAAGTAAAACTAGTATAGGACGGAATAAAAGTAAGATGAGTAAGGGAAGTAAATTAGCAAACAATAGTATGGAAAACAACATATAAGCAAATTAAATTATATTAAGGTAATATTAAAGTACTAGGTTTAGATGTTTCTCTTCTGGTGTTGTTGAGTCGTGCAAGTTCTAGTTGAAATGTTCAAAGAGTAGGGCTTCAGACGGTCTAATAGTCTGTGTGTAATAGTGATGAATTTCGAGGATGGCAGACAGGATGATCCTTAGAAGCATGGCTTTGTGTGTAGTGTATGTCAGCTGGTTATTCGGTGCATGTTAGTATAGGTCATTCATGGGTTGGATCTACCTGTGGAAATATAGGGTGATCCTTATTGGTGGCTGTGTTCACATTACCATTATCATATAGAACATGTATAAAGGGCTGATTATATGGTCGTTGTGCTGTGTGGTGTGTGGATTAATAGCGTTGGCTGGGTTGTCTCCCTGGATTACCGAAAGCTGGATTTGTAGATGCAGGCACAGGTGGGTTTTATGGCTTGTTTCATGCACTATCCTGGTTGAAGATGTCACATATTCCCTTTGTACGTGCGTTGTTTGTGTGTATCACTGAATAGAGTCACGTTAGGTGAAAGGCGGTGATTCTGAGCTCGTGATGAGTGTTCTCAAGCTCCGTGTTCGTTGTGGGATGCCTGTGGCTACTGCATCTATAAACCCAGCTTTATGTAATCCAGGGAGATGACCCAGCCAATGCTATTAATCCACACACCACAACAGCACAACGACCATCTGACCCTCAGAACTGTAAGTATACTGCATATAATCAGCCACTCTACGAGTCTATATAATGGTAATGTGAACACAGCCACTAAAAAGGATCACCCTATATTTCCACAGGTAGATCCAACCTATGAATGACCTATACTAACACGCACCAAATAACCAGCTGACTTCCACTACACACAAAGCCCTGCTTCTAAGGATCGTCCTGTCTGCCCTCCTCGAAATTCATCACTATTACACACAGACTGTTAGACCATCTGAAGCCCTACTCTTTGAACATTTCAACTAGAACACGCACGACTCAACAACACCATCTAGGAAGTGTGTCATCCCCGTTGTGTGTGTGAAACTAGGAGAAGGTATGTAGTCAAACACAACTTAAGTTGTGTTTGACTACATACCTTCTCCTAGTCAACAACACCAGAAGAGAAACATCTAAACCTAGTACTTTAATATTACCTTAATTTAATTTAATTTGCTTATATGTTGTTTTCCATACTATTGTTTGCTAATTTACTTCCCTTACTCATCTTACTTTTATTCCGTCCTATTCTAGTTTTACTTCAGATACTGAACTGACAGATTATGAAAATCCAACTTGATGTGTTATAATAGTAAATATAACAATGAAGTGATTAGATCAATGACCAGTATAACTACAGAAACTATATTTTGCATAGTCTTAGATCAATGAACCCACTATAGCTATAGAAACTACATTTATATAAAACTGCACTCTGTATTTTTAT
>Ga0123354_10001500_pt1 | contig 28533 bp, 19 predicted proteins | sample TergutLab28metaG_2_FD_97872 | JGI IMG/M metagenome (GOLD analysis project Ga0123354, IMG submission 97872) | Labiotermes labralis P4 segment gut microbial communities from Petit-Saut dam, French Guiana - Lab288 P4 | ecosystem: Host-associated > Arthropoda: Insects > Digestive system > Gut ... | reverse complement strand
TGTGTGTGTGTGTGTGTGTGTTTTATTTAGCAGTGCTGTCATTGGGTGAGTAACAGATGAAAGAAAGAGCATGGATCATTGGCACGATACTAAAGGAAGAAGACCAAAGTGCGTTTGGGGCAAAAATCCTGTAGCAGTAACTCTTTGTTAACCACAAATAACACATTGACTAGTATGGTGTTGAACCCAGGCATCTATGATGAAAGACAATTGACTGACCACTTGGGCCATGAAAGGATCCCATTAATATTCTGAAATTTGCATCCCTTTACTTCTCTGCACTGAAACTATTAACTAAAGAAAATCCACCAATATTCTGTTACAGGGTTTTGACAGTGGTGTATGATGTCTAAACTTACTAACTCTGTGACTGTTTTGCATTGTATGTATTGATATTTTAGAAGCCAAACTGGTGCAGTATGCCTTTGATGAGGGCATCCAGTTAGTTTGGAATGAAACCTAGATCCTCCATGTAGAGACCAGCACCAGGAACAGGAAATATAATTTCATCACATAGGCAGTCTGGAGATCTCTTCTATTTCTGTCCCCATTATCAGCAAGAAGATTAGGAAATAAGGTCAGATTCTGGAAGCAAACACATGCACAAGTATTTTCTACCTTTCTCATGTAGTACTTTTGGGATGGGGCTACAGAAGGTGCTAGGAGTATGTATTAAACCAACAACTAGGGCAGCACTCAACCAAATGCCTTGGCCTACAGCATCTACAGTACTGAAGGCTTGAAGGGAGAGGAACAACTATGTTGCTGGAAATGGAAAAAGAAGTACACAGCTTTGTCCACGATGGGAGGTGAAGAACCGTAGGTTTGCAATTGTTTCATCATGAGAGACAGAATGTTCTGTTCAATAGGTAGAACAGTCCACTCTTGAAGATAAGCTGTTACAGCTACTGGCCAGAAGGTAGTACAAGTGCTACTGTGGAGTGGAAGTAAATGTCTATAGTTACCAGGAATGTATTTTGTATGTTAGATGCTAGGAGAATTTTGCATAACCATAATTTTAAAAATATTATTTATAGGTGTTGTATTCACGAATTGTGACTCAAGTCTAAGTAGTGTGTAAATATTTATTAGGTAGCTATATTTTGTTTTGTAGAAGTGTGGAATGAGCCTGTCCTCAAATTTAGTGTGTTAAAGATCAATACATATGGCGTTAAAAGTCTGAAATTAATAAATTCAAAATCCATCAAATTTTTAAGTTATTTATACACGATTTCCTACAGTATTTACAAACTAGTATATAACCTTGTATCTTATACAGTTTCCCATTACTTTAAACATACTACATGCAAAATTAAGGAAGGAATTCTCAGTATTATAAAAACAGCTTGAGTAAACTGTAAAATCACAGATTACTAAATTTGTAGATATTTAAAGGGTAAATATTCAATAAGTACAGGACGTGGGACATCAGAAAAAATATGGTCGTTCCATGTTCTTTTAAAAACTCAAACAGTAAATCCTCCAAGAATGAGGACAACGTTTTTGGGTTGTACCAGCTACCCAACAGAATATTCATTAGCTTTGTGTATGATTATGAGCGGAATTATCTGTTCCACCAGTTTTATTCCATACCTCTCCTTTCTCTTTAACTAATACACACATATTCACAGTACTTTCTGTCGACACAATAGACGTCTTCCATGCACAAGCAGTAACTGTAGTGTCATTGCAGAATATTGTTTTTCTTTTTCTCCAAATATGAATAACAAAAATAAATGATGCACATCAATAGTTTACCTTAAACAATATATTCATGTACAATACATTTGTTTTGAAAGGCTATTAATGAAGTTTCAGTGATAGTATTCAGTTGTGCAAGTCATGCATGCTACTGGACTGCCTCCAGTGACTTTTGTGTATTAAAACAACCAAGTATGCCATTCTTGCTCCTCAAACAAATTAATATGTTTAACAATTTAAAAATTATGTACAAAAGGTGTATTTATAGAGGCATTATTAATAGTATTTCAGAATAAAATGTCAGTAAATATTTTTTTTTAATTTTGAATTTCTTGGAATGAGGAATAGGAACAACACTCAGAATGTTAAAATTGGTTTGAATAAATCCATATATTGGATTTAATTTAGGTGTGGATATTTTTAAGTGGTCATAACTTCTTGCTATTCTAGTGGCAAGATTAATGTCTGTGTATTTAATGTATTAACATTTCATCAGTATATACATACAAAGGGGGTTTGGCGCCAAGTAAACAATATAATTGTACAATATTAGTGCAAATATGTGTTTGTTCATGTTTGTGTGTCTGTATGTGTGTGTGTATGTGTGTGTTGTGTGAATGCACTAGGTGTGTGGGTGTGCTTGCACGTGTACCTGCATGTGAGTGTGTATCACAAACTTGGTTTTAACAGCTGTGACTCTGTGTAGTGCTATAATAAAAGTGAGGTGACAGTTCATCTGAATGGAATATGAAATGTGAAGTGCCACACAAGAAATCAGGGGGAAGAGAAAACAGCCAAAACACCTGCCTGGGGAATGATATAAATGAAACAGGATGAAAAGCCATCATTCCTGCTCCCACAAATGAATGTCAAATCCATCATTTCTGGATGTTCCATACATGGAGTGAAGTCAAATCTGGGACAAGGCATTGTGCTCAACACATAGCAACCTTGGATAATGGAGCAGCATCCAGTGCTCTGTTGAGTCTTTGAGCTTTCTGCTTCTAGTACATGTCTGCCCAGGTGAAGTCAACCTAGCAGCATGATGGCAAAATTGAGTAAAATGTTAAATATTAAATTAAGTTAAATGTGCTAGATTGGTACCAACTTGAGTTATGCTTAATGACTGTTGCCATCATAATGCAACTTATGTATTTATTATTGTATAAATTACACCTGTTCTACCATATTGAGTGGAGAATACAGAATGAGGTTGCTCAAGAAATAGGGTGCTGAGAAGAATATTGTGACCTAAGAGGAAAGAAGTAGTACGAACTTGGAGACAATTGTGTAGTGAGGACCTTCATGATTTTCACTCTTCTGCAAGTAATATTAGGATGACCAAATCAAGGCAGATGAGTAGGCAGGGCATGTGCACATACACATGGTAGAGATATGCATTATGCGTGCAGAGTTTTGGTTAGAAAAGCTGAAAGTAAAAGACCACATACAGGACAAAAGCATAATGCTGCTTGAGCACTGGGGTCTTTTCCTGGCAGGCTGAACCTGCTGTAATACCATCAACTGATACATTTGATTGTGTAAACTAAGAAGCACATGGAAGGTCATATTTATGAATGAATGCAGGATACCTACACTTAGGACACATCATTGTTGCCATCATCATCCTTGGCCTCATCATCATCAACATCACATCAACAACAACAACAACATCAACAACATCATCATCATCATCATCATCATCAACATCATTTGTAGGCTTATCTTCTGATAATATGAGTCTTGCCAGGCACATGCATGAAAGACACTACGCTAAGGGGCAGTGAAAGTGAATACACATGGGAAACATATATGTAGTGGGAGGCAACCTGGACACCTACCTAGGGTGCACATGAAAGTACAAGCACGTAAGGCTGGGTAACCAAAGAACCTAATTCTAGGTTGCTCTAATCTCTGAGAAATGCAGGATGAGTGAAAAGTCCCTGCAATTAGAGTGCTGAACTATGCTAGAAGTGGGAAAGACTTCTATGTCCAGGTAAAGTGCCATTTGTTTCTGTTCCATCTGCCAGTTAAAATTATGCTTTGTGTCTATGAGAAAAGCCCCCGATACCTGTTCATTCTCTGTAACACCCACTCTAACTTATCTTACCTCTGACAGGAGCACAAGGACTTTTTTTCACTCACCCCACAGAAAGCACTGGGTGTAGCAAGCTGTGCCTTATGGGAATGCAAAGATTGTGTACATCATTTTCCCAGTTAGGGTCTTGTTTATTTTAAGTAGTTGCATGTTTTTCATTTTTGTTGAGTACAGAAGTACCCAATCTTGATTCTGTATTAATAAGTGGACCATTTACAGATTTTTTACTGCCACTTGCTGCAGGAAATTAAATTGTTTGATGGTATAAAGGGAGGAAGACATGTACCATTTTAATTCAACACTAAAACACTATAGAGGTCTGTCATAATAAATAAACTGTTTAATTATATTTAAACGGTGGTCACTGATTCCCTTCAAATATGCAGAGAGTTTATTGTACTCAGAAATGTTTTTAGCATTTTTTTAACTTAAAATTTGTCAGGCATATAATTTTTAATTTTGTGTGTGTGTGTGTGTGTGTGTGTGTGTGTGTTATGTGTGTGGTAAATAAAGCTTTTATTGAGGATAAGAATTATATTTTGGCAAGATAATTCGAAGGACCATATTCTTTTGAACATTGTGCATCACTGCATATAAAGATAAAATGTTGATGTTCAAAACGTCATCTCTGGAAGGTAGGAAGTTTGGACAGAAAAATTTACAGTTTTGTGAAAATCATTTGAGCTTGTCTGATTTCCTGCATGATTAAGAACCATTCATCCAGAATGTTTGTACTATATTAATTTAAATGAAATTGTGTTAAAAATAAATGTTTACTGGCAATTTGCTCTGTACATTCTTTGAAAGATTGGTGTCATGAAATTTACGTCATGTATTTCCTGTATCACTGAAATAATGTTACTGATATTTGAAATAGTTACTTAATTACTGGTGTGTGTATAAATGTTGATGTGTGATATGTGAAAGCACTTGGATATCTAACACTGCTGCTGTCTCAACCTCTGTCACAGCTGATACTACCACATATTTTATCTTAGACAGTTGGCCCAGTGTCCTGAAACAATTGGTGCAATTATCACGTTTATATATAAACAAATTACTAATGATTTCTGTATGATGTGGTTATTACATATAACTTTCCATATGTAGAGTTATGGATGGTATTAAGGATACAAAATGCAGCCCACTTTGTTTGTGCCAAGGGCCCCTGACTGCATAGACGCACCTGCCCGTCTGTCACCACTAGTACCAATAGTAACCTGATGTCCTACTATTCAGTCATCACAGGGAGACCATACTTACAAACCAAAATCATCAATACACATTTTCCTCATATTCATAATAATAGTTTTATAAGATGTGGCTTCATTTAAAATATAGTATTAGTAGTTTTCTAATTTTTAAACAAAATATGAAAACTGTGATATGTCTAAGTTTATATAAAATGAAAATTATATTTTAAAATTTAGGTATTTACTACTGTTTTGGATTGAATGTGCTGCATAAGATCACTTGTAGATATTAGCAATAGAGTTGTTACCAAATGTTTAATTTATAAGCTTGAACAAACCAAATTGTTAATATTATGCTTGAATTATATTACTTTTGAGAGACAGCAAGACGTGACAATTTAGTGACATGCAAGGACACTAAGAGATGTTGGAATAGTGGTATATAGGCGGTCTGTATAACATCTGCAACTATGCACCTATCATCACCAGTCAGTCACATATCCTTGTCCTACCAGGGAGAACACCATGAAAGGTAACTGGCTGATACTGAATTTAAACAAGTGGTAGATATTCTAAATATAAACTATATATAGTCAAACACAACTCAATTAATGATTTTGTTAAGGTGAATTTCTTGCATTGTTTCGTTCAACAACTTGTTTCAGATCTAGTTATGAGCTATCTTCAGGTTCATTTAGTTTATATCTATAATTCTATATAACACAACAGGGGATGTTGCACCTGAAAGTAGATTATACGTTACAGGATAAAATATACTAGTATTATAACCAGTATTGGCCCCTCCTTAAAATGCTGACAGCACTCTTGGCTAATTTATTTTCTGTTCCTGGTTTTTTACGTCATGATAAGAATATCAATTATGGATGTCAGTTTAGTGGTGTTTTTGTGAAAGGAAAACAAGTAAATCATGGCACATACAGCAATTTCTTTTTATAACAGTGCAGTAACATAGAATCTTCTGTGATCATTTATAGTTGTATAACGTGCAATGCGTGTGTTGTCTCGAAACTTATTCAGAGAGTATGTAACTGATTAATATTCATGTATCAAATTATGAGAACTTCATTATCAAGTTGCATGTTGATAGCCCAATTCAAAGTGTACATGAGAATTAGTGTAATTTGCTGAAATAACCTCTTTGATATATAATTTTCCACATCGAAGAATGTTGTACTCTAATAGCTGCTTTTCTCTGTGTTTGCATTGTTAATAGAGAAAGGTGAACTGTGGCTGTCAGGTCTTGGGGTCATTTTGTTTTAAGACTTCAAAATTTTAATTTCTGTGTTTAGAAGTTTTAATTACTTGTAGTACTAAATTTGAACATAAATAGTATATATATCAGGAAACTCTCATATATTGTTGGAATATCCTGGAAACATAGTTACTTACTTTGTGTCTGTCTTCTTGCTTTGTGAAATACATTGCTTACATCTGTATACAGGTTGCATAATTTACAAAAATATCAGAACATTTTATAGGAATGTGTCACTTTCTCTCATTAATTACTGCAAGAAATGAGGAAAGTTGACAACTAGTGCACAGCAGGCTTGTAGCATCTACTAGCACTTTTACGTTCACTTCCATGTTACCAATTTAATATGGTTAATATATTAAAAAAAACATGTGATTTAGGAATTATTGTAAGTTAATGAAAACCATTGTATGGGTTTGAAATAGTCTTAAGTGGATAAAAGCAATTCAGGTACAATTTAAAAAACTTCAATTCAAGAAAAGATGGATGGTGATTAGCTATGAGCTGGATAACTGAGAAATCTTGTTCAATTTCCGGTAGGAACCAGAGATTTCCGGGGCTACCCAGCCTCCTGTTCAGTGGATACCAGGGGTTTAGTAGCCAAGTGGGTACAGCTGACCACTCACCCCTATCTAGTGCAGATGTTAGGAATAAGGTATACTTTAAGTCCTCCGTGTGCCTTCATGGCATGCACAGGGGTAACATCACATTATTATTAAAAGACAGTATGATTCAAAGACTGATGTGGTCTTACATTCAGCCTGCACCAAATTCAGTGTGAAAATTTGAGTGTGATACTGAAACAGGTGGCTGCACTTGGAACTGTTCAGTGAAGAAAGAATTTCAATTCATGAGCAAATGTGCAACATGAATTTTGTTGTTTACCAATATTTGCCTGTCCATCTGAACAGTATTCTTCTTCTGACTTCTCTCTTTTCTGGTGTAACATGAGAGACATGTATACAGAGACCTTGCTATACCTTCCCCTTTCCATCGAGTAGACCTTAAAAAAAATTAGACCCCACCATACAGTTGTCCTGCAACCATTTAAAATGTGATTTCTCAAGATTTTTATAGAGAATAAAAAACTCATAATAATCAACGGAGAATTTAATAACATAAATGTGAATGCGTTATTGATCAGTGTGGTATACTAACTAAAACTATGGAACATAGGTTTATAATTACATACATATTGTTGTTGGAACTGTAAAAAAATATTTGCTATTGATGTATTTGTGCAGGGCCAATTTGCAATGTTGCATTTACGTTGTTGCATGAAGAATGTTTTATGCCTTGAATGGAACCATACTGGTATCAGTATTGATGTCTTTGTAAATGGTGCATGTAAGCAAGTTATGGAATGTTAATTTGATTCCAGTATCTGAGCTGTAATGTTTATACAGTGATGTTATTATTTTGACATGCTTTAGTCTATTTTAAATTGTAAATATTCTTTTATTAGGCTGTGACGTCCCAACTGTTCTGGTTTCTTTGAATTTCCTTCAATATTGTGGACTCCCAGATGATTTTTGTCATTGGATACCACCATGTGAGTAGTTCATGAAATTGTGTCTGACAGTATGTCGATATAAACTTTTGCAACAGTGTCTTCTTCACTTAACACTGCATGGGGATTTTTCTCAGTACCAATTTTTATGTACAGAAGAATCAGGCTGCTGTAATGATAAGCATTAGTAACCTGATCTGCCTTCACTGAGCTGAGGGTAAATTTGATTGCTTTAGGTGCAATATAGTGAGTGCACAGGACCAACTCAGTATTGATATGTAAAGAGGAAGTCATTTTCCTTGCATGATTTCAGGCTTCTGTCATGGTGTAAATGAGATATTTCCCTCTTTTGGGATGTTACACAGTGCAGATTGGTAGTTATTTACCAAACTGGACTGCTGACTCTTGAAGATGGGACTGCTAGTTTGTTCCAAACTATCAGCAAATTACTGCCAATCTACACTGCATAATATTCCAGAAGAATGAAAATCTCAGTTGTTGTTCTTCATTGTGATTACTCTGGAACATATGCAGCATGTCAACTACAGTCACTTAAAATATTTTCTTTTGATGATAACCTACAGTCTTCACAGCAATGTGTGAGTTGATTTACCCTCCTATTTATGTTCAGTATTTCTGTACAGTGGAGCTGAGAAATGTCCTTACATTCTATTTGAACAGTTATGTGACAGAGAAGTGTAAATATGATTAGTAGATCATCTGTTGAGTCATGTCACCCTGCAGATGCTGGTGACATACCAACTCGTCACAATATGATGGCATTACCAGTGCAGAGAGTATATGTAAGACTCAGCAAATTATTGTCAAATCTTGAACATCTTGTCAGATCGCTCACTTGTGGTTCCTTTTGAGTCAGTGCTTTATTTTTAAAATTTGTCTAAGAACTATACATATTGAATGTGAAGAAAGCACATTTGTTCATTTAAACTGTGTATTTATTGTCTATAGAACACCGAATTGTTTGTCTCACATTGCCATACAAAAAACTTTACATCATTGGAGGAAAACTGAGCCTTACAGGGACTGTATGCTCTTTGAAGGATTTCACCTCATGCAGACTTAAGTACCCAGGCAGCAGGGTCTTCCTCTCCAACAAGCAATATTCAGATTATAAAGTCAAATGCTGGCAATCATAGCAGGCATGAATGCCATTTTTGCTGTGCATTGTCAATTTTATTGCCCTGTGTTATAACAAATCTTTTGAAAATGAAATCACAGAACACTGTGTGAAGTTAAATAAAATGGCTGGATTTAAAGAATGACATTTCAGATATATGGTTTTGTTAATGAACCACTTTGAACCACTCTCACTGTCCCCTTCAGACTCCTATATTATTACTGAATAACATGGTCATATTTCAGACTTCCTACAGTTTATTCTCAACCTATAGACTTAGAGTTCTGAAGTTTCTTGTGGTTTTAATGAGGTTTTCCAGGTAAAATGATGGAATGAAGCTGTTAAAAGGGCTTTTTGCCACTACTTTGATGCCCTTCCCAATTCATAAATCTTCGTACCATTGATAACTATATAACCTATGCAGCTCACTGTGTCATGAAATGGAACAAAACACAGTTACTAAATCTTATAATCATGTCTATGCATGATATTTCTTTATCAGTCAGTGGCCAAGAATTACGTAGAGCAGTGTACATTATTAAAATGGACAAAATGGGCAATGTTCATATAACATAACATTGTGACACATTCGCTTAATGTTTATACCTCCTCAGCTATCCTAACAGCCTGATACCATTTCACTCAAAGGGAACAATTTAATATCGCTGGCTGCAATATAACCTGCTTAGGTCTTCTGTAGAATGTCCAATATTTCCACTTGATTTTAACTAAATTTGGTATTTTTCAAACATATTTTCATAAAAGTTCCAAATATGAAATGTCAAGTAAATCCATTTGTGGGGTCCACACTAATACATGCAGATAGACAGACAGTGATATCACTGCAGGCAGAGCACTACTTTATTAGTGATTTAATGTCACTGGAAACAGTAAAATGTACTTAGGTCTTCATATAAAGCACCTAATATTTTTGCTTCATTTTAGCCAAATTTGGGTTTTTCGGCAGATTTCATATCAAATTTCAAGGAAATTCATCAAGTGACAGCCACGCTATTACATACACAAAGATGGACAAACGAAAGTGACTAAGGCAATGGGCACTTTTTCACAATTATGTGATTGCGTCTAAACAAATAAATGGTTTGAGTAAATCCAAAACTCTGTTGTTTATATTTCAGAACGTTCTTTGTCTCATAATAAGCTATTCATATTTTGGTGGCATAAGGAATGCAACATTGATTTCTATAAAAGATGGAAACTTTATGAAAAAAGTAGGACATGCTGGGAAAAGAGAACATGTGGTAGATCTGTATTACTCTAAAATTTTTAAATGCATCTTCTGTGACCTGTGCCTTTGCAGTGTGTTTCCTGCACACCAAAGTTTCTTGAAACAAAAGGGTTGTAACATAATTTTGAAACCATAACTGTAAATTTCTTGTATATTGTGGGTGGTTGATATCAGGCAAAGAAGAAAATCCCTGACAGAGGACACAAAATTCCTTGTTCCAGGACCTTTACTAAAGAGAACTGTGGAAATGTTGAGGCTTGTTAGAAACCTGTTAAAATATCTAACAGGTCTGTTAACTGGACACTGTCACTCAAAAAGACACATGTATAAATGGAACTAGTTGATGATTTCATTTATAGCAAGACACATGTATGTGCTACTGTCGGTCCTCTGTGAGAGCTGTTCATCAACACTTTGGAGTTAAACTGCTGAACCCTAATGGCTACCATTCGGTTCCCATCAACAAATCAACGGAATTTATTCATGGTGCAGAGTTTCTGTTCAGATAAATGATGGAGAACACAGCGGATGATAAGGGGTTGCAGAATAAGGGTAATCACACTCCCATTCCATTTTATTCTGTTCTCAAATGTTTACAGGCAACATCCAAAACAGTGCATTACTTTGCTTGCTACTTCAACATGTATAATACATGAGATTGTACCTTGACCCTGTTTTGAGTTAGTTTACAGTATTTAGTACTAGGCAGTATCAAGTTTAAGAAAAATAAAGTGATAATGTGAATTGTTTGTGGTTTGAGATAGAATCCCAACACATGGAGGATTTATAGTTTGAAAGTGTGAGTTGTGCACATATAAGAACTCATACATAATTCATACTTGTTAAAAATGGAATTTTTTACAGTTATTTACACTTATAAAAAAATTATGCTAACTATTCATTACATAATTAAACACAAAACAAAAACTTCCAAGATTAAACATTACTTATAAAGCTCAGTTAGTCCTAATAAATTGGTCTTGTGAAGAGATTATGGAATGAAATTTATATAAGCCTACATATTGTGAATGTTCATTATTTTTAATATATAAGTATATGTATATGTATGCACATAAGTATTTTTTCATTATCCCTCTGCAAGATGTTTATTTTGACTCCAAAGATGCAGTGGCAAAATAATAAACAAGGAATATTTATATTATAGGTTGTGAATCCATTGCAGTGTTGAAGGAGTTATTTCTGTACATTCCGCTTTTTGCCAGTTCACTGCTAAACTTCTGCGATCTGGGATAGAAAGCAGTGGGAAGTATGTGAATTGTTGGTGGATACCATCCATAGTCCAAAGATGTTGTGCGATACACTGGGTGTATATGAGGTCGTCGTTGGCAGCCATAACCATTGAACCAATCTGTGGATCACAGTTACGACACATACCTGAATAACAGTCCAGACTCCAACTGTAGTTGGTAATGACTTTGAAGGCACTGATTTCTCTTAGGACTCTTCCTGAGTTACCTATCCATAACCATGAGTTTTTCTTCATAGAATTTACTCTATATCACTTTATCTGTATGTAGGTTATTTTCACAGAGGTCATAAAATAAACACATAAGTTGTGTCTGTTCAGCTGCATGTTGCACCTTCAGAAAAACTTCAGGGATTTTATTAAACTCTATATCAGAATTTTGCATTACACGTTGTTGAGGCAATTTAATTTTTGTTTATACCAATTCAGTGTAACTGATACTTTACATGATCTCTACTCATGCATTATCTTTATGCATTTTCAGTTTTTATATTCCTGTTGGGTCTATCCTTGCAGAACACCAAGATTATCTGGGTAATGCAAAAGAGTTGCTGAGTTCAGTAATGTTGGAGGTCTTACTTTACTGAGACTCCATGAACATAAAAAAAATTCATAATGGAAGTTAGTATGGTTTGACATGGCACTCAGATTCAATGATGAGCCTGCTTTGTTGGCGTCATAGTAAAGTTTTCACTTTTAGAGATAAGTTGAAACAATGAGGCTAGCAGTCTGCCTACATATATTAAACTTGCAAAAACTTCAAGTTTCTTAGATGGAGTTTTCATTACAACAAGGTTTGTATGTTGAGAATTTACAGTGTGTGGGCACATCATCATTACAAATCTGATTACCGTTATGATTTTCATGTTATATGTCTCAGACAATCTTGTTGAGATATGTCATCATTGCACAATTGTGAATTATCAGGCACTAACACGTTCAACAAGCCATTAAGTAAACGCTATTTTTAAAGTCTGCAAGCAATCAGCTCATACTGGGTGATGGCTTGGAGGTGGAATGAAGCATAGGAAGGCATACATCAGTGAGTGCCAAGGTGCAAAGTACAGTTGAGAGGGACACATTGGTCTGACCACTATGGGAGTCAACATTTTAAACACTGGTGCTGGGTTATAAGTGGTATTGTTTGTTATTATAGGTATGCATACAATTTATATTAACTCCTGCATTTTCTATCATACTGTCCAATAACTATTTTAAACTTTCGTAACTTGTTGAAATCTATTTTCTTGCATTATTTCCACAGTAAAACTAATAGGAAGGTAAGAAGAAGGAACTCTTTGAAATTTTATTGCATAAGGAAGCAGCTGAAATGAAATATCTAGCCTTGTCAGTGTTAGTTCAACAGTTTGCAGAAATAGTAAGAAACATATTTGTTAGATTCTGTAAGTACAAACAAGAAGAAATAAGGTGAATTAGTTGGTGGTGACATTCTGAGGAAAACCAATCCTTCAAAATGATACTGTTGCTTTTCCTCTCTGTTGTGAATTTTTAAAGTAAAATATCTGTACTACCTATAGGTAAATCTAGAACTGGAAGCAATAACTTTAAAATCATGGTTATACAAGGTCTGTCAAAGAAGATAGGTAAATTTTATTTCTGGTAGAGGTACATTGTCTTTGTGTGGTCAATGGAAATACCTGATCTTGAAGCCTGGTAGTGACAGTAAGCCATCCTTTTTTTCCTTATTTTTGACACTTCTTTGATACAATGCACAGCACCTGTAACAGATATCTGTATTTTAATCCAGTGGACATTAAGTCTGCTAAGACAGTGTTTCCATCATACTGGAACAACAGTCCACATCCAGTCCAAGTCACCAATCACAAATTTTTTTTTGGTGTGGTGGTGTGGGGGGGGGGAGGGAGTATTGAAATTAAAAGAACATACTTAGGCGAACTTAAATTTTATATTAGATGTTTTGAGTTAATTTGTTGAACACAATAATAGCAAACATCCAGTGCAATTTAAGTCCATTAATCAACCAGCCATTATGGTAGAGAGGACCATGATTGCTGCAGCCACTTCAATTTTTGTCAGTAAACTCTCCCATATTGAAAGTGTATTGTGTCACCTCATTTAATATGACAGAACATCAAAACTCCTACATAGGCAACTAACTAACTTAACTAACAAACAAACAAACTCCATGGAGCACAGGCATGCTTGAGTACCTAATATTTTCTCGGTTAGTCAAGCTGGACTCATGCCACAGCACTCATATCACAATGAAGAACTGTAAGTAAACCAAAAGGTAATAAAAGTACACCAAAAAACTATTTTAAAACATAGTATTGACAATACACACTGCTAAGACCATTATCTACAGAGCGAACGTGAACAGAAATTTACAGTTATTAACGAGAACAGGGAAGTACCAAAAAATGTGAAAAAACTGTAACCACCAATGTTAAAAACATATACTAGCAGCATAAAACTCCCCAAGAAAAACACTGCAGGATCTCATGTAGGGACCAATTTTACATTTAATAATCATTATATGAAGATAAACAAAATAAACCACAATATGTTCTAAGCAAGTCAAAAATATTAATAATTGTGATCTAATGAAGATTGTTGTAGTACCAAATAAAACAGCCTGGTGCCATTTTTCTAGATAGCTTAGGAAAAAGTTAATTGATAAAGTAGAAGTCAATAAATTCCTTGTCTTACAAACTGATAATGACTTTAACTGGAGAAACACAAAGAACATATCATCCCCATTCAAACCTCTGCTGTATACTTTGCCAAGAGAACAGACTAACTACTCTTAAAACACTCTGAAATCAGCTAACTTCGCTTAATTCCACTGCATAATGCCAAATTTAGCTCTGGAAATTAAACAGATATTCAACATGAAAAATCATTAAGTTGTGGAAGGTGTTAAAAGAGTCTCTTGTAAAAAATTATTTAAGCAGTTTAACATAATCCTACCTACAAATGAATTCAGATGTACACAATTTAAACATAGGACATAAATGTGAACTTCACATTCTGAATTCTCTAACCCCCACTAAATATCAACAAGACAGGCAATGTATGTATAATGTAATATTAAGGCACGTTCGCCTAACCATTGTTGCATTGGAATCAGTGTTACATATTCTGAATGTGTTTTTGTAGCCTTAGTAACCTTGCATGCAAAGGGATGCCCTTTGTGCGCAGGGTAACTAAGGCTGCAATATATTGTCATCTGTGGCCTCTCCAGCTCTACAGCATTTTTCCACATTTTCTCATAAACAGCTCTACATAGGTCTTCAGGTAAAGTATCCATAATTTTTGCCCGATTTTAATGAAACTTGCATTTTTTTAGACAGCTCTTCGCAAAATACTGAAGTACCTAATTTCATAAAAATCGGTCGAGTGGGATCAGAGTTGTTCCATGCGGACGGACGGAGAGACAGACAGACATGTAGCTAATAGCCGCTTTTCGCAATTTTACGAATGTGCCTAAAAACGAGTACATTGTATCTACAGGTATCATGCTCTTGCTAATTTTCCTTCTATAAATAAATTCGTCGTACATAAGGACATTATTTTATCTGCCAGCCGTCGCAAGTCACTTCCCGTCGACATGCTTAACTTACAAAACTCGACGTGAATCAACATGTTTGTTTAAGTTTGACACTTCCAGCACCTTGCTTAAATACGGCGAGTAAACACGTATTATTCACTGCAATAGCTTGACCTGAAACGCGTGCACCCCAACTCACGGCAAACTGGAGCAGCGGTGAGTGCTGCACTGCTTGCGATCGCACGGCGAATTGACGTGCGTGAACGGTAATGCGAGGTGTCAAGTAAAATTTTGTCCCTGTAAAGTATTCGAGCCTACATTAAAAGATGGTCTTTCATCTCGCCCATTGTTCCGTACTTTGGCATACGTATGAGAAAAATTTGGCAAGTTGGCGTTTTTCTCCCAAAGCATCATCCCCATTGGCAAGATCTAATTGGGTTGCCACGCATTACCAATTTATAATTTGTACGGGCATCTGAAATCTCTCGGTCAGTTGCCTACAGTTACAAGTCTTATCTTACGTTGAACACCTTGTCTTGCTCACGCTTGGCAGTAGATTCTGGCGATACTCTGACAGTTGCCAGTATGAAGTTAATAATAACAACAATTCAATTCAATTACTTTACATTCAATGTATTCAATCCACATGGTCCTTGTCACATTGGACATGTGAAACTCAGTTTACAATTCACATCTAGACTAAAAGACTCATAATACAAAATAAAGTACAATACAAAACAATACACAGCCGATCCCAGTGGCCGCGCGGTCTATAGCGTGAGTCTGCGGCCGTTCGCTTGCTGGGATTGTGGGTTCGAATCCCACCGGAAGCATGGATGTTTGTCTGTTGTGAGTGTTGTGTGTTTTCAGGTAGAGTTCTCTGCAACGGGCCGATCACTCGTCCAGAGGAGTCCTACCGACTGTGGTGCGTCGTTGTGTGTGATCTAGAAACCTCGTGAATGAGGAGACCATGACCCACTGGGGGCTGTCGCGCCAAAAAAAAAATATAAAATACACTACCCTAATTAATTAGAACGGATAAGGGTGATAGAACTACCATACTTTTAAAATCCACATAAAATCAGAACTACATAAATTCATCCACTGAATAAAAAACATGATGCAACAGAAGAATTTTAATTCTCTTTGAAAGGATTTACATTTGCCCAGTTGTTTATATGATCTAGCACCTTGCTGTGAAGTCTGATTCCCACATTTACCACTCTTTTCCTAAAGAGGATGATTTCATATTTTAAGTGGAAATCCAGTTTTATTCGCGCGTTAGGTATCTGTGCATTTTGCTCCAACAAGTCTTTGTATTTTTTAATGTAACATATCACTTCGATTATACATAAAGAAGCCACTGTGAGTTTATTGTAGTCCTTGAATATATGTCTACACGACGTTCCTTTCCAAACACCTTTAATTGTTCGAACTTTTTTTTTTTTTTTGCAATATAAATATCTTTTTACTCTCACTATCCCCACACCAAAAACTTATATACCATACCTCAAACATGGTGGAAAATTTGTATAATAAATACTTATCATATAAGGGCTCACGATTCCTTTATGCTTCCATAATATAAGATACTTCACTCAGTTTTGAACTTAATGGTCGTACACGGGCATCCCATGTTAGGTTTTCTGTGATGTAGATGCCTAAGAATCTCAATTTCGATTTACAGGCGATAACGTCCGCAGAAGTACGGTATTTTCGCATTGGCCATTATAAGTTGTTTTCATCTTTTAAAGTACACATTCCTGTTACGCTGTGATCAATAGATGTATTTATTTATTTATTATACATCTAAGTTGTTTTAATTAACATGTGACAATATCATAAAGAGTTAAAGTCTGAACCTTCAGAGAACGAAATGTGTTCAACGGTCATTCTTACCTTTTCGAATAATATGAACACCAACATAAAAAAAAAACGCTGCACCGTAAGGGAGTGTCGCATGTAATCATTGAACTCACAGCCATCGACTCGCATAATTCTGTAGGATCCTGTATCACAAACAACGACCCGGACATATCCAATTCCCTACGAGACGAAAACGCCATCTCGCCGATATCTAGATCGGCAGGGCTCGGTTCTGCGCACCCAGCGGACCGAAGATGAGGCCAGTCCCAACATACTCTTCTCACTCGTAACATATCCCATAAGTGGAACTGAGTGGCCAGCTTCACTCCCGGCTGCTTTACCCCCATGCAATGCACACCAAGATCCTGTTGAATAGCAGGATGTGTGGGTCTCTCAGGTAGTTTAGATGTTTTAGAGAAGAAAATAAATCTCTTTCCTTGGCCGTATAATGTGTCCAGCCCTTAGCTTAGTCATTATACTATCCTAGTCCAGTTTCAGAAAAATCTCTTGCCCTGGCCGTGCTTCGTTTCCAACCCGTAGCCAAATACTATACGGGTTTTATGACAGTAAATATAATTTTATATTATTTGTATATAATTTCATGGGTACAAAATATTAAAAGAATGATCCGAAACAAGTTACACAGATTTGTCCCTGTGTGAGGACTCGAGTCTTCAAGCATGTTACGCCATCTCGCCTGTATGAGAACCTCAAATCTTTCATTGTCTCTGTATACTGAAATGTCTTAAGAACTTAGCAAATGCATGCTTTTAAAAAACTGTGACAAAGGTAGTTTTTCAAGTTACCTGAAAAAATTAACTCCAAATGGCAATTTATGGTAGTTGTGTTGATGAAACAGTTTCACTTGTACCGGGTCTCCGTGGTTACGATAGCACCTGGGCTGTAAGTGAGTACGTCACACTTGGTATCCATGGAAACCACATGAAAACTTGAGATTGCACCACGGGATGGCAGCGACCCGATAGATGAAAAAAAAAACAGGACAAACGCAGGTTACATTGGTATGAAGCGGAAGAAACAAAAGAATATTGTGGCAGATTCTCGAGAGCCATTGTTACCAAGGCAAAGCATAACGCAATGCTGCATAAAACTTTGGAATAAAAATTAAAACATACTTGCGTTTTAGTGACACAAAAGTAAAGACACATCCGCAATTATGTTTAGTGAATCGCAAAATGAAAATTATATTCATTCAATATCCCTTTGGTCTTGTTGATCCAATAAGACAAATGTTTCCTAATTTCTGCTATCCGTTAATGCTTCGTTTCGATAGATTGTCTTAAATGTTTTAAAGGCAGTAATAAATATTAGCAGATCAGTATAATGAATGGCATATTCTAATAATGCATCATTTAATGATAGTGAAATGTTCGACTATAGTCATTCTAATCCTCTCAGTAGACATCAGCTGAAGTGATCACAACCATGTCAACGGAGACAATGACCATCCAAGATTCACGGAGACCAAGAAAATGAAACCCAGTAAGTGACAGATGCACGTGATCGATGCACGACTCAAACAGCTTGCGGTGACTTGACGCATAGCCGCACGTTGGCAAACCGATCACAGTTTAAGCGAAAGTTTAACGTTCTCATGATTAATAGTGTAATCCAGCACAAATAAATGTCAAGTGCTGTATGTCCATGTTTATTAGACATGTGATTGTTTGCTATTTTTTGTCACGAATGAAAAATCTTATTACCATTTATTTGCCTGCATAATTACGTACACACAGAAATGTAGTAACCAAGTATATTATGTAAACAACTTTTGGTTTCTATAGCAACACAAACGTGCCTGTTCCGTGCATTCAATTCTATCTGTCGGATATTCGTGGTACTAAAGAAAAACAGATTGCTATGGCAGTCCTGTACTGGTTGGAAATATAAAGCACTAAAGGTATAGGTGGCTATTGGTATGAGTTTGAGTGTTGGTAAGAATTTTATTTATTGACAGTATACGATGTGATTTAATGCGCAGTTTTTCATGGAATTTTATATGAGATAGTGCTGAGTGAGATAAAAGAAAGGGAAAGGTAACGCAATGGAAATGGAGGGCGTACATGTTTATCAACAAAGGCTTATTGCTCTCTCTGCCCCGTCCTGCGTGTTTGACAGTGTGCAAGTGTTCACCCATTTAACACCGATAGTAATTGTAGATGTAATTTATATGTTATCCCTTGTTGTGCGACGAATTGTTTAACTTTAGGCATATCCTTGACACTGTGCATTTGAGGGCCGTAGTTTGTGCACTGTAGACGCAATCAGCCAAGTTTACTTTTTGTGCTCATTAAAACAGTGAATGTTTTCAACACATTTTTATGTATTTTTAAAGCCATATAAGGGCGTTGTGTGTACAGTAAAGAAACATTTGGTGTACTAATTATGAACATCAATTTTTTCTTAAAGGACTTCATTGTCAGAAAAGCAATGAAATGGAAATAATGCCGTTGTTAAAGTAGCAAAAGCTGGGACCACTCTTGCCTCTTCTTTCTGCACACTGAAGTTCAGCATGTTTTGAAGTTGATAGGGTCAACGGAAAAGACAGCGAAACGGGTGACTCAAAGGAAAGATTACTTTCAGGTCCTTTCCAGGACCAAACAACGAAGCTCTTTATTGTTGACTTGCCAAGCAAAAAATTTGATCTGCTAAGGTCAAGATACTTTGATTTGGCTGTTTCTGTAGCTTATACTGACCAGCATGCAGCAAGAAGGAAAGCCAAGATTCTTGAAATTCCACCAAGGAAGTGTACGTGGAGTTGCCTTCAGTCCCAAGGTAAGTATAAGGATTTTTAAGTATAACTATGCTATTGATGACATTGTTGTAACAGAAATATCATACAATCTTGTTGTTCATTTGTTCTGTATGGTTTGAAACTTATGTCTTTCTAAGGGATGAGCAAGAATTTAGGGTGTGTGAGAACAGAATGTTTAGGAGGAGACTGAAGTAACAGAGGTTCAGAGAAAATTATGTAAAAAAAATAACTTTAATGGGTTGTACACCTAATCTATTTTGTTAGGGTTACCTAGAAAGAAGAATATATAAAAAAATAGGTTTTGGCAGTAATTGTCAGCACTCTGCCTTTTCATGGAAAACAGTTTGAAATAATGTTTCTACTTTGCTTCTACTAGGGAACTGCAAGAAAAGAAAGGGAGTAAGTACAGTTTGTGGACGAAAATTCCATACATTCTTTTTTTCAGATGTGCATTTTTGTTGTAATGAAGAAAGGTGAACTTTTTTTTTAAGTCTTTCATTGAATAATTCTGAGATGAAATATTACACTGATAGTGTTGTTCTGCTTAGTTGCTGTACTTCAGAGAGTTAAATTGTTGTTTCTTTGTTTTCAAGGATCGTTACCTCTTCTGTTCGGGCGCATACGATGGCAAGGTAAATCTGTACTCAGCATTACGCATGGAGCTACTCATGTGCTACCAGATCACCACCATGACTCTGGCACGCAATGTCAATGCTGTTCGCTTCACATCGGATGGCTCCAGGGTGAGGGTCATGTCCACATTGAATAGAGGTCTCTTAATAGTCTGTACGTATCAATAAACCACCTTTCTTTTTATTCCAGGTTACTGACTTTAACTTTTCATTCAGATTCAACATTATTGAAGCAGAATACTTATGAAGTCACTAGCATTTTCTATCAGTTTTATGTGCTTGCATGTCTGTACGTGATAGATTTAATAATCCCCCCACTCCAGAATTCACACGTATAAGTGTACTCATTGTACTAGGATTTATGTGACTAGAATTTTGTATGGTTTTTCTCATTATTTCCAAATGGAACAGCTTAAATTTTAATATAGTTGTATGTAAGACACAAAGTTCACATCACTTCACCTTCTAGTAATGCACTGTGAAATTAACAATTCAGAATCACTGGGAAAATATCTGGAGAAACTAATTAGATTTTTGATACTGTTACATGATTTCTCTCTCCTTTGAATTCTTCTTCATAATCCCACCTTTTTTTATGGCCTTTTTTCTCATCTCATAATGTTATTTTTCTCTTTGTGTTTTCCACTGAGCATTTTTAGTCCAGTGGCCACTTGTTTTGCTGTCACGGAATGATGTGTTCCACATTTATAAATGTAATGATGGCAGATTGTAATTGTTTGAAATTGGAAAATCCTTTTTGGTTCAAATATGCAATTTTATAGTTGGTAATGGTCATGCAGCTGGCTGGATGCAGTAGTGAAGAAGACTCTTTTTTTGTGGCATTGTGCCTTATTTATACTTTACTGTCATTTTTAACTCCCTCATTGCATAATTTAAATGTAGTTACTTATTTTGAGCCATGCAGTATTATTCTTTTTGTCGCTCTTAATGGATACTCTGTGTGGCAGAGAATTTTCTTTTTGTGCATGTATGGAAGTGTTTTGAGTCAGCACTTGAGATCTGAAGATACTGTTTGTAATTTGAGTCTATTGACTACTGTGATGTGTGTTTTTGAGTTATCTTTAGATTGTGATGGTACTGCTATAAAAAATTATTACATTTTTGTTGGCCACAATTGATCGATGTTTCTGTCATTCTGATTTGTGAAACAAGCTTTCAACTCAGAATGTTTATTTTTCTTGTTTCTGAAATGTGGTGGATATTAACAGTTGCATTCTTCTGCATTGTGATGCTGCGTCACTGGATTATTAGATCCCATTGTTTCAAAGAGATGTACTGCCTCTTTTTCTTTCATGACTTACCACCCAGGTTCTGATTACCTCATGATGCACTGTGATGTCCCACCAGAGCAGTCCTCAGTTACATTGCTGTGAAAATCTCAAGTCTCACATGATGGGTACTACTTTAATTTTGGAAATTCAGTGTTTGGATATTCTTTGTTTATTGCAGACTGCTAACAGGTTTTATAATGTATGACCTTTTAAATGGTAGGTGTCAGTGTGTGGTATTACCACTGTATCTTACAATTAAATGACAACTAATATTGACAAAGAGATGTATACTCAATGTCACTTACTTTTGATGAGTATTGTTGCCATGAAAATATTCACCTTCTGGCCATATATACACAGTCCAGTGATTCTGCCATGCCTGGTGACAAGGCTGGAAATTGTTTCCCAAACTCTCTAAGTAGCGTCTTCATATTGCTTAGAATATACCTTCAAGTGATCGAAAATGAGACTGTTTAAGGATTTTTTATAGTCTCTTGATCACAATAAAGGTTACATGGGGTCAAATCAGTAAGTACATTATTTTTTTATGCACATGTCACTATGTAAATATTGTGTGGGAAGGTGCACATTCATGTTACAGAATTAATCTGTTGGGCCACATTGTGCCTTGTTCACTGAAAGCACTGTGAAAAGTGACTAAAAACTTGGAAGGGAGAATGGCTTTGAAGAGAAAGCTATATAGTGTATGATTCTGTTGATGTGCATGCCTTTTATATGAAAATTTGAAGTTTTTGTTCATGGGGTCTGTGGACTTCCCTGTTAGGGGATGTGGTGTTCTTAGTCTTAGTTGTGTTTGTAATAACTGATTTCAAAACCAGTCCCTGTTTTTATGAAGAGCTCACATGCTTCGAGCAGTCTTGTGTAGTTAGAGTTTAAAGGTGCAGTTTAGTCACTTAATGGTGTAGGAGTAAAGCACTGGACTTTCAGATTGTGATCTTCAGGTTTGTGACACTGTTTAGCCTGACAGGTGGTGGCCAGTGTTTGGGACAAATGTGCTGCCTCCATCCTCTTCACTTGTACACTGAAGGTGGAGGCAGTAGGTTTCTCTGAAACATAAACTGCCTACTAGACTGCTTGATGTTCCGCTCCTTTCTTGTCTCTCTTGGACAGTCTCATAGCCATGCGAATGTGGTAATATCTGGCGCTTTGGACTAGGGTTGGCAAAATTGTGCTATTAGTTCTGCATCTCAGAATTGGATGCCATTTGCCTGGCCACTTGACCTCAAGCCAGCAAGGTCAAATGACTACTCATGGCTGAAGGAAAGAGAGTGTATGTTAATAACAAGTTTTTTGCCAGACCAAGGACAGAACTTAATGTTGTATTATAATAAACTGACTTTGGTGTTTGTTTTCCTTTATCCCATCCTTCCACCATTTAGATTTTAGCAGCTACCACAGCTCGTCGACTGGCAGTGGTGGATGTGGAACGAGGGGAACAATTACTGGCATATGACAACTGTGCATTTAGTGGCAGAGATCGAACTGGCTTGGCTGCAGATCCAGTTTGTCCAAACATGGCTGTGTCTGTTGCTGTAAATGGCAAGGGTCTCACCCTCCTTGATCTCAGGATGCCTTTACCACTTGATTTTGTTTATGATGTAAGTGAATTAAATAAGCCAGCATATAATGTAAAAGTAAGAGGTAAAAAAATTGTCTGTCTGCATGCCAGTAAGGCATATGTGTGAATGGAGGTATAGCTCCTTGAATTCTTAACCTTGGCACTGGTTGGAAGTGAGTAGTTAGCTTACACCCCAACTGCTGTAGCTTTGGATAAGGTGCACCACACAACACAGTGAGTAGGACACTCAGTCGGTCCCAGATCCAATCTGGACATTGTAGCAGAAAGAGAAATCTCACACCACAGTGAGGAATCAAATCTTGATTTCTTGGTCTTCCATCCCATAGTGTATTCACTGTACCAACTGTGCTGCCCCAGTGTCTCTTGTATAATCTGTAGAATGGAAGTCTTATTTTTATCCACCCATATACTTCCATTTTGAATTTCTTACCAGCTTTTTCTTCTTTTCATGATGTTTTGTACTATTTGATAAAGTGTAATGTTCTAAGTAATTTCAAAGGTATTTTCTCTTTAAGTTCTAATTCTAATATTTTTCCTTAATTGGGTGATAAAACCAAGAAGATTGGGTTGGGTGGGGCATTTAGCACATATGGGGTGAGGAGAGGTGCATACAGAATTTTGGTGTGGAAACTTGAGGGAAAGAGATCACTTGGAAGACTTGGGCATAGCTGGGAGATCAATATTAAAGTGGATCTTCAATAAATGGGGTAGGGGTGCGGGACATGGACTGGACTGATCTCACTCAGGATGGGGACAGGTGGCAGGTACATGTGGCTGCACTAATGAACCTTTGGGTTCTATACAATGCAGGAGACCTGTTAGCTTCTCAGGAAGGACTTTGCTCCATGCATGGTCTACTATTCTTCATGGTATTCTTGTGTAATCTATTTTACATGGCCAGCCCACTGTGGTAATTTAGGAACATATGTTAACAAATAACATTCAGTTCCATTTATTGTCGGTATTATAAAAAATAGAGGTGTAGCTGATAGAGGCTCAGATATTGTTGTGAAATGTACTTTTAGCTGCTCATTGTGCTAACATTTTTTTCTTATTTTTAGGCAGAAACTTTAAACTTCCCATACTATAGAAACATATGTTGACTTTCCCACAGTTACATGGAAGTGTGATACGTGACTTGGCATTTATGCACCCATCATGGCCGTGGGTGCGTGGACAACAGAGTGCACTTCTGACAGCAGGTGGTGATGGCACATGCAAAGTCTCTACACTAGATGGAAGGGTCCTGCATGCTTTTCAAGCTGGCCATCAGGTTAATACAGTTTGCCCAACACCTGAGCCATACAATATAGGTGCTGACGATGGATTTTACAGTGAGTGAAAAGTTTGGATTGATAAGCTTCTGTGTATTGTGGAGATGGATGATTGTTATCTGCTTCAGAATGGTAAATAATTCCTTTTACTGTTGATAATTTTATTCAGTTGCCACTGGATAGATTTCGGGAATGTTAGCTGTCTTAGATATTATAAAATAAACTTTCTTAGCAATATGCACCAAATTCCTGTTTGGAGAGGTTTGAAAGGTGCTTATTAAGGACAGGAAAGTAGAGGAAGTGTTTCAAATGAATTCTAACAGCAGTAGTATGTCAATCAGGTATGAGTGTAACCATTCATATGCTGTTTTCACATTTGGCTTATAACAGTTGTTTACTCATAGTTGTATTCAAGAAGAAATGTCATGAGATATTTTCTGTATATTTTCTACTGTGCCTCCTTAGTTTGTCCTTATTAGTAATATATGTAGTGTATCTTGTATGGGCATATTAAATATATCAATGATATTTTCTTATGGATGGTCAAACATTAACTGTTAGGTTGATGTACCTCATGGTACTGGCCTTACCACTGGTGAATATTTCAGTTGGAAATGTTAGGGAGAAGAAACCCAGATATTCATGTTATCTAAGAGATTTCTGGTATAGGTACTGTTTAAACCCGTGAACCTCTCCAACAAAATGTGTATGCATGCCTAATGACTGACATGTATGACTAATTAATGTTCCCAATAAAAACTAAGAAATTTTCATATTTAATCTAAATGTATCATTGCTTCTTATCTGAAACTTTCAAGGTGACTTCATGGGGTAATCAGCCACATGACAATGGAGTTAGTCATAATCATTTCATAGACTTTCCCTGTTCCATTGTTAAGTGTGTGTCTGCCTCACTCTTCGTATTGACCCTTGCTGGTGGAGATAACTATTCTTGAAAGTACCAGATACTATCCCCATTTTAACATGGTTAATTGCCTGAAAAGAATATACTGAACATGTTCCACTGTTTTACTTTTAGATAGCTGTCGAGCTTTATGCTTTTTGTACAGGTGTAATAATGAGTGGAGGAGACATGGTTTCAGCCTATGTCCCTGACACAGGTATACAGGAACATTTGAAGGAACATCGTGATATGCAGGTTTGGAAACTCAGGTAGGTAATTTTATTGGTAGTAGTGTTGGCGGTGCTATTTGAAATTATGTGGAAGAATAAAATATGAATTGTTAACCCTTAGAATATATAATGACAAGGAAAGAAGAATGTTTAAGCTTTTAAAGTTGAGGGAGATTGTTGGACAATGTAACACAGGACTGTATTATGCATGATTTCAGGCTTCTGCCATGAAGTAGATGATACCTGCACTCTACTGGGATATTATGCAGTGTAGAGTGGTAATTCCATACTGATGTTTCGGGATGGCCTGTGGGTCCCATCTTCAAGTGCCAAGAATCCAAAAAGGTTTTGGATTCTTGGCACTTGAAGATGGGACTGATAGGTTGTCCTGAAACATCCATAAGGAATTAGTATTATACACTGCATAATATCCCAGAAGAATGCAGATCTCAGGACCATATTAATTTATTGGACATTTTAACGTGGGACTGTGTGAATTTGTTGGACATTGTAACACAGCTGTGTGAATTTGTTCCACAGAGTAACAAAGACTTTATTAATTTTTTGGGCAGCATAACACAGGGCTGTGTGAATTTGTTTCACAAAGTGATGAAGAATTGTATTAATTTGTTGTACTGTACGACACAGGGCTATGCATATTTTTGGGATGGTGTAACACAGGGCTGTATGAATTTGTTGGGCAATGTAAGTAGGGACATTTCGGATATCTTTGCTCCCCTGGAATGTTATGCAGCGTAGTTTGGTAATTAGTTACAGATGTCCTGGGAAGACCTATTGGCCCTATCTTCAACGGTTTAGTAGTCCAGGGACACTTTATTGGTCATTGTAACACAGGACTATGTGAATTTATTGGACCTTGTATGAATATACTGGACATTGTAGCACAGGAGTGTATTAATTTTTCAGATTAGAGAGCCATATTCTGCAATATGGAAACTGTTTCTTGAATAACTGTAAGTTTTAGCATGTTTAATTCTTGGGTGGTCTCACCATATGATGGTCCATTTTACCAATATTTTGGGGGAAATGAGCAGTAAATAACAGCACATCTTGGAATTTAACAACTCACTTTCTGAAGAGATGATGATAAACTCATGCAGAAATTATTGAATTTTATGGACCCTGAGGTTCAACATTTATATGTTTATGATTATTCAGGATGCCACCAGCTTCCATGTTACTGTTGCCCTTTCTCCAAGTCTCCTTTTTCAGACACCCTCAATTTATCTGTGGGTAAAATTGTGGTTTTTATGAAAAGTTTTTTTGAAATTGGGATAAGTGAAAAATTGGTGGCATATATTGCCCTAACATACCATGAATAATTTTTCAGGTATACCTCAAATGGCAGCCAGTTGTATTCAGTATGTGATGGAGGGATTGTAAGGAGATATCGCCGGTATCCTGATCACCATGAATATTTAGGAGAGGTTTATCACCATAAAGGTGATATTCAGGACCTTGACATATCTCCCTATGATGAGTGTATCCTTTATTATTAAATTCGTAATGCACATTCCTTTTATGTAGACGTACAGAATGGATACGATGGTCTTACAGAATGGCCTTATGTAAGAAAGGTCTGAGATTTGAGACCAGCTGGAGTTAGTGACCGTTTCTGCTGACTTCTTTATAAGTCAAAATTTTTTATGTATGAGGGTTAGTAGGTGTTTACCATGTTTCAAATTCTTTGATAAATAGGTAACTTTGTCACCCATCATCTTTTTCTGTCATCCTATTACTGGGATCAAAATGGACTGTTTGGCCAGTTGTCACTCACATTTAAAATGTAGTTTTGTACCATCACCATAATCAGAAAGGCAGAGACCAGGATGGACAATAATCTTACCAGAAGTGTATGACACAATGCCATTGGATCAGGGTAGTTTCTAGGAAGTTAATATTTGCTCATTGAATGAGTACCCAGCCTCTAATGGGACCTAAAGATTTGTAAGATCATGCCAATGAACCATGTCATGACCCAGTTGAATTTCATTTATTATACGTCTGTATTGTTGCATATACAACATTGAACTTACCTAACTATATATTGCAAAATAGCAATATATATATACAAAGTACGAAACTGTAACAATCATAAAGTAGTTAAACATATTGTGCAATAAAACAGTAATTTCAATACATAGTCTTATACAATGCAGTTATGAAGTACATTAAAGCTGCTAAAAATGACTAACGAATACTCTTACACATTCCAAACCAAATTTACTCAAGACTGTCAAAACTCATCAATTTAATAAAAGGAGTGGCTCAGTAGTAAGGATCTTAATTCTCTTTTAAAGAGTTTAAAGTTATTAATTTTTTAATACTATCTGGCACTATATTACATAGTTTGAGCCCCATATTTACGACACTTTTTTAAAATAAAATTTTATTGCAAAATTGCACATGAAATTTCAATTTACTTCTAGTGTTATGACCATGAATAGTTACATTTTGTTTCAGATTTCCTTTATACCTTTTTATGTGACATAATACCCCTAAAAAATATGAAGAAGTTACTGTAAGGATCCTCTAATCCTTCAGAATATGCCAACAGGACTTGCACTTACTTGCACCACTAATTATTCAAATGACCCTTTTTTTTTTACTCTAAATGCCTTTTTTCTTTCACTGTACCCTCCCCAGAGTATTATTCCATATCTCAGGCGGGATTCGAAGTATGCAAAATAAATGCTTCTTAGCACGTATGGGCTCAGAACATCCTCTAGTGATTTAATGATATGCAATACCTTACTGACACTTGAACATAATGAATGAATATGGACATTCCATAAATTTTAAGCTCATGGTTCTGTGCATCATAATTCAATATTAATAAAAATCCAACCAGATGCAACAGTATGCAGATATTTATTTACTGCAAAGTCACTCTACATGTTTCAGGTGACACAGCGCCCATCATCAGGAGTACTAAAAGCTGTAACCGCAGCATCCGGTACAGGTCGTAATACTGGTA
>Ga0123354_10001498_pt1 | contig 28555 bp, 14 predicted proteins | sample TergutLab28metaG_2_FD_97872 | JGI IMG/M metagenome (GOLD analysis project Ga0123354, IMG submission 97872) | Labiotermes labralis P4 segment gut microbial communities from Petit-Saut dam, French Guiana - Lab288 P4 | ecosystem: Host-associated > Arthropoda: Insects > Digestive system > Gut ... | reverse complement strand
TGCCATCCTAGTCTGATTTTACTGCTTAGTAGGGTCTTCCGTGTGTCTGCGCCCACTTCCAGTACTGCATTTCGGTTCATCCGCTTGGTGTCGTAGGTGAACTTGGCTGTCATGCTTCCTTTCTTCAGGTTGAGGTTCGGGTTTTGTCTTATAATTGTATCTTCAATATTACTTGTGTTGATATCTGCTGGTACATTGAGAATTATTATGCGCGGTTTTCTTAGTCTGTGTATACATGCCTCCAATTCTTCTCCGCAATTCGATTGGATTTCCTTTTCCAGTACTTCTATCTCTTGTATGCTATTCGTCACTATTAACACACCCCCACTGAGCGATTTCAGTGTGTTAACCCCCACGTTTAACTCCGCCGGACTTATTTTTGTTTTCAAAATTTGCTTTATTTCTTCTGAATGCTGTACTCCCCTGGAGCGGAATGCCATCTTGTATTTCGTTGGTCTCGCCTCTTTGACTACTGTTGCGTATTGTCTGCTAGGCTGCGCCACTCTCTGCGCTCCCACCTCCGCTGGTACCGGGGTCGAACCGATAGATGGCGTGCCGTGTAGCCTTGCTGTCGTCCCTCTTTGCTCGTTAGTGTCATTAACAGATGACGTTTGCTGTACCTCGGCTTGCTTCTCCTGCAGCTTTGCAATTCTGTTTCCAGCTTGCTGACTTTCTTTGTTGAGTTGCTTATCTCATTTAGATTGCGATCAACACTAATCTTTATTTTAACAAATAGTTGACATAATTTACTTACGGTTTCAAAGATCTTTTCCTTCAGCGCTTTCCTTATGTTGCTGCTTTGTTCCGCTGTGCTGACCACTAGGTTGAGAGCGTTCTCGATCCCTTCTTCCACCGCCTCCGCCATCTTGCTTCCATCCATGATGTATGTATGTATGTATGTATGTATGTATGTATGTATGTATGTATGTATGTATGTATGTATGTATGTATGTATGCATGTATGTATGAATATGTGTGTGTGTATGTATATATGTATATGTATGCATGTAAAGAAATGACTTACAGCTGATTTTTGTCGAGCAGTGTTCCCGATCGATGGTAAATCGCGATTGTGAGCCTACAATAAGGAATCCTTTTACGTGTTGCTGTGCGCAAGACAACGATATTGGGCCTAAGGGATCGCCGATCCCAATTAATTATTTTTTTAATTCTTACTTTAAAGGGTTGAATTATTAACGCCCAGGGTTTCAAATATTAGAGAGGTCTTTAACATTAGCAGCAGCAAAACCGACACTGAATCATGAGAAGGCTCTGACGTCGTCATCTGCTTTAAAATAACACACATCACCGGTACAGCTTAGTGAAACTCAAAATTATGCCAAATGCTAAAAAAATAGATGCTGGCACTAATCTCGGAAAACAAATGAAACCACTCAACAGGCAGCTTCACGACGCTTACAACAAGCATAACAGGCAAATAAAATGCCCGAACAAGCAGCTTTAGCACCCGCTTGGTGTGTGGGTTGTAACCGGGTTAATTTCAGCAAAAGCCTTTTCCATGAAAAGTGTAGGTTTGTGTTTTGACACAGATGGCGGCTGTACGTTTGAAACTGTGCTGTCTGAAGAATATGAGGTAATTCACTGTTTTAATGTATCTCACACAGAGATGCGCGCGCTGTGTTTGTGACTGAATCCACACCTGTTTTGAGGCTAGCAGTGAGACTGTGTCGACGTTTTCATTAAGAGATAGATGGACAGACAGATTGTTATAGATATGCATCCCCCATCTCTAAGGCCGAAAAAAATCATTCCAATATTTCCAAATTCTTTATCACAAAGTTGAATAAATGTGTAACTTTTATTTGTACGTTAAATTAGAGCTAAGTTTCAGCCTTTTGGAAAAACAGTCACAAATGAGTAACTGAAATAAACTTCAACAACACTTGGAATGCGATTGAAGTTAATGATTTCTTTTTGTAATAAACAGGGCTGTAAGTCTTGTGTAAAAAATAAGATAAGTAAATCTAAGTAATATTTCACCGTATTTTTAACACGCAAATATTTTCTTTTTTATACACATTCGTGCCCTCTATTGTGTTTAATTTGGCTGTAGTTGACTGCATATCCAATTGTTTGTAAATTCCTGCTTTGGGTGATAGTGTTTACACGGATTGGTAGAAAGATTAAGAATGCGTCGTTAAGTGAGAATAGGCATCGTAAAACTAATGCTGGTTAAAGGCCAACCACAGTCAACGATTTTAACAATCATCATGAAAGAATGAACTTTACCTACGTCATATAACGGATCCATATCTATTATTAGCATATATATATATACAACCCACACACACACACACGGCAATTTCACTGGACAGAAAATGATTTGGACTTGAACCCACGTATGTAATAATAAAATTATCATTTTCCTAGTTCTTCTTCCTAAAGACACGAATGGTTATTTGTAATATTTCATGCTGTAATTATTAGTCTCGATACAAGGCTTTACGTGCGACCGTAAATTACACACACACACACACACACACACACACACACACACACATGTGTGTGTGTGTGTGTGTGTGTGTGTGTGTAATTTACGGAATCTGGTCGCACGTAAAGCCTTGTATCGAGACTAATAATTACAGCATGAAATATTACAATTAACCATTCGTGTCTTTAGGAAGAAGAACTAGGAAAATGATAATTTTATTATTACATACGTGGGTTCAAGTCCAAATCATTTTCTGTCCAGTGAAATTGCCGTTCCATGTCAGTAAAGTCCAGCGCTTGTGAAGACCTATACAGCCAGTTCCTCTTGGTTAGGAAAATATCAGCCCTTAAAAAAATCGTAATATATCACAATTGGAGTGATGTGGGAAAACCCGTTCAGACAATTCGAACCACCCTCCGGGAAAACCCAGCTCTCGATTGCAGTAATATTTCTACTGTACGGGGAAATATCAATTATTCATTAAAAATTTTCCTGCAAGCTTATATGAACCTGAAATATTTAGGTGTGTATGTGTTATCTTTTTTTCGCATGAATTATCATACCCCTTTCATTCAGCGTTTATTCTAACTACATGATTTTTTTATTTATCACTTGGTTAATATCCAAACACTCGAAAAGAACCACGTGAGTACCAGAATTACACGTGTGTTAAAGCACATAGTGCTCATTTCGAAAATTCTCACTTTCAGTTATTGAATTTATGCCGCTAAATGCTAGCCTGTTGGGTCGAATGGTTGGATCTTTTGTTGGTTGTGGACTAGAAAGCATTTCAAAGGGAAAATAAAGTATAATGTTCTCTCGATTGTCCGTAAGCTGCTTGTCCGTTTTACGGATTATCCGTGCACGATCGTACGTTGTTAATGGCTAGTGGTGTAGGAGGGAAATACATGATTAAGCGACGAGTGATCTCAAAAAATCGTCAAAACAGCAGTCAGTGTCTTTCGTGCATAAAGTATGAATGTATCACGAACAAAACTAATTAATTACAGATATATTTTTCGTGGCTCCATAAAATATACATTTAGGATTATCCGTTTTTCTCTATTATGCTGGAATCCCCCCCCCCCCACAAACTCACTCCATCTAATATAGAGTACACTGTACTACCCCAGTATTCACCTGGAGGGGTGTGGTGAATACCACAAATATCTCAGTCAGGATAGTCGGTGTTCCGGGTGAGATTCGAATGAGGCACGTATTGGATTCCCATAGTAGGCAAAAGCGTCAAACTTCGGTACATCCTGGTAAGAATTTCGAATGACATGGGCGACGTTTTATTGGTTTTCCTCAGCCTCTAAGGGTGAATCTCGAGATGGCAACTGGAAATTGGATTTTAAAGCATACTTTAAGTTTGTCACCTCATGACCATTAGTGAACATATTTTCATATAATTGGACGCTGTATGGCCTCACTAGCTGAAAGGTGTATTTAAATAATCAGTTATCCAATCTGCTGGGTGTAAAATACCATTTTCTTGTAATATATACATTCCGAACAGAGACACCGGCCTTAATCTTGAACATCTGCTTCAATTTAACCATGAGAAGCACAGAGGTATCCATGTACACTTGCTGTATTACTAAAAATACTTTTAAGTTTTCCTAAGCACTGTATGTAGAGAGTGTTCTTTTATTGTGTATCTAAGCACTGCCTTTGTCGGCGGAAATCTTTGTAGATGCAAGGCGTCTATGTGATAAGACAGCCGCGTTCAAGGACACGATAAAAGTGATACTGTGTATTTGTTTCCTAAGATTCTTACAAAAAAACCGAAATTATTTTCCTTATAGCATAAAATGCCTTTTCTTCGTAAAAGAAGAGTAATATTCACTTTCAGCTGGGAGTGAGTTTTAAAGTTTGTGTTACACGAAGAGCGTGCCTCGAGAGGTCAAATGAATGCTATCCTCTGATTAAAATCACACACAACTGGGATAATCCTAGACTTTCGGTGACAGTAATATTCAAGTTATTGAGTTGACGTTAGTGAAAAATAATTTCACAGAAGCAAGAGACAATGAGAGTTTACTTGGTCCAGATTTATTATATATATCAGACTGCAGCCGTAATATCTTCTGCTGAATGATGACGCTTGCCGTTCCTATACTGACAGCAGCTCCTTCTTGTATAATGATGCAATTCTTCATTTCCTGCAGCTACGGGATCCTCCGCCCAATGAAGCCCATTAGTCAGAACAATGTTCCTATGGTAATTAAGTATTAAATTTCATCACATAACAAAGAATAGGCCTATACGGGAGACGTACCTATCCAATCAAATGAAACCTTAGCACAAAATAATGTTATTCAAGCAAATTCAGCCCTGCATGCCTCACAGAACTTTCTTCCTTTTATTTCCTATTACGTATACCTAATAATGCCTAGCATTTACTTAGCGTGGCAACACGTGAAACAATAAGGGCTTTGCGATGGCTTATTCAAGGGACGAGCGTCGCTTCTTACTCAAGGAAATGGCACTAATGAACTACACAAGACAAAAAATGGAACCCGAGTTCTCGTAACGTAAATTAATGCAAGTGAACTTTCTATTGTCAGTTTAAGGAACCTGAAGGACGTGTCAGTGGGTTCTACTAATGAGTGACTCAAACGCTCTAATAACCTGGTCACATTTTAAGTTAGAGGAAGGAAAAATTTAAAACTGCGTAGATCCTTAATTCAGCATCACGTTGTGAGGGTTTGTGTGGGAGGGGTGGGTGGTACAGCAGCACACATTACGAATAACGTTATTGTATTGCCTATATTGGGTTTCATGCCCTAGCATATTGACTCATGAGGAAGACGGTCGTATTACCAAAGATATAGTAAACAAATGGGCTTCAGTACTTGTTTGGATACACCATAAAAAAAGTTTCTTGCTCCTGCCGAGTATCGTGTGAATATCATCCAGTCTATAGCCTGCTCACTATAAAGACCGTGTTATTTTACCTGTATTGTAGCTTAGTGCATAACTTCGTAACCCTTGAGAGGAAAAGATTTCAGTCAGGACTCTTCGAACTCTGTCCCATAATTGAGAACATCTTAATAAAATAATAGTTATACATGAAGACTGACTTTCCCATACATTTCAGCAGAACATGAAAAGGAGAAATGCATCGTCCTTTGAGCGAAAACAATAAACTTTTGTCGTACTTTTAAAAGTTAGCCCTTCCTGAGTTCCTTCCGGAGTCTAGTTCTGTTTCTAGGTAAGCAGATGTACATTTCTGCAGTCTGTACCGAAATTCATTCGCTGCGAATCCATTCAAAACATGATTATTAGGGTCATAACTCCTTCTAGTGAACAAATATCCCACAGAAGAAAGAAATATGATTTGTATTGTTCTGATAAGCAAGACGTTGTGACGTGTCGAACTGTATTCGAACAGACATACTTGAGGTTTATCAACAGTTTCCTCTTCTAAGAAAAATGAATATTTGAGTGACAAAATTTTTCTTCGACTTCGCCTTATTTCATTCCTTGGTCTTTCTTGCTTTCTAAATTATCCACACACTAATTCTTACTGTTTCTTGTTTTCTCCTCCTATTCAGCGTAGTATAAACGTCCTGGGAATCAACCGGAAGATCTCAGAATGCAGTTGCTGCTTTAATATTTTCTGAATCTGCCAAACATTAGTGGCCAGAAGTGGTAAAAAATTAATAAAAATAACGGCAGTTCCAATGCTGTTAACAGCTCTGATGGAGGAAAATCCATTATTTTCATGCCTGGCGCCAATTCTTTCGGTGCCGAGACCAGGTTCATCGATTTACGTTGTCGCAATTATTGCAATTGGAACTTTTGCAGGGATTTAATACACTTCCCTGAAGATACCAGCATTCAGAAAATAAATTCGTGTCTTTGCAAACACTGACATTTACTGCCATTTCGACAATGTTTTAGACAAATATTTTTTTTAAATAAATGAAGGCTTACCATCCGATCCATTTATGAAGATGATTTCGCAAGCATGATGCACCTTTTCTGTTGAGAGATTTGAGAAGCTGAAGAAAAGAAAAGTCCACCGGTTGTAATTTTCGGAATGCACATCGATGACATTTTCTTTGCAGGCACTTTAACTTGATAGGACTATGTTAATGGAGATCCGATCCAGGTGGCCGTGAAGGATAAGATGTAGGTCTGGGACTGCTCGATTTCTGGAATCGAGGTTTCGAATCCCGCTGAGAATATGGATGTTGATTTCTTGTATTTATTGTGTGTTGTGTGGATAGCGGCCTATGCGACGAGATGATTGCTCGTTTAGCAGAGTCCTATCGGCTGGGCGTGTCTAACTGTGAGTAATCTAGGAACCTCAAAGACGAGGCGGTCTAGACCCGGTTTGGGCTGTTGAGTCACAGAGAAGAACGTTCATGGCGTGTTTTTCAATCAGAATCGCGGGCTGTGAAAGGAGGGCTAAAATTTGCAGACTATACATTTCAGGAGGAGCATGAACACACTTCATTTCATCACTTCACAGGGGGGACATTGACGGCTGGTTCGTAATGTCATTCGCAGACGGGGTACGAAAAAGCCAACTGGTGTACATGTACAACGGACAGCAACATTTGAGATTTTCTCAAAGTTTATGGCTGTATTTACCTTGAGGACTAATAAATAAGGCAGTCTTTTGACCTCTCAACATTACTTTCATTGACATTATGTCAAAAATGTACACATCACGAACATCGATTGATTCAAGAACAGAGGCAATGTAGGTGTAAGGCAACATTGAGACGCGGTCGTGCAACTATTGTTACTACAGAAAAGCAATAAGTATTACATATTTTTAGTGTGTGCTTGTAGCCTTAGATAGGCAGCATGCACAGCACATGCGCCATATTGCCATTTGTAACCTATCCGACTCTACACTATTATTACACTTTCTCATCAAAGGCGATTTTCGAAAATAAAAAATTATGAATAATAAATTTGTGTTTTGAATATCTGAACAACATTTTTCTGAAAAATTGCTCATTCTAAACAGAAATGAGCGAGATATGATAAAAAATGTATATTGATCTCCATGTAAAGTATTCAGTATTCTTTTCAGATTTTAATGAACTTTGAAATTTCTCGACAGTTTTTCAAAAATAATCAAATATCCAACTTAATGAAAATCCGTCCAGTGGGAGCCGAGATGTTCCATGCGGACGGACGGACGGACAAACATGACAAAGTTAATACTCACTTTTCACAATTTGGCGAAGGCGCCTAAAAATGCATTACCAAATTCATAAATTCACCACGATGTTTCTTGCAACATGTTCCGGATTCTAATACGAATACTTAGTTTTATACCGTTTCTCAGATAACTTGGCGGCAAATAGTTCCCTACTAATTTTGTCTAGTGATTAAAACTATGCTTCAGACTCCTTCAGTTGTAAATGCTTAACCTGTGCATCGTAGCTCAAAAAACCTAACCTCATATAAGTTTAAACCATGAAGAGAGTGTGTTAGGGCTCTCTCTCCTGCTCTCAGGTGAAATCGTCCTCTTTCAATTTTCAGATCAACGACTACATTGAGTCTCAACCCTTCCTTAATGCAACTTCGTGAATGTCTTATTTCCATGCTATTTAACATATTTTCTGCACCTCTAATAGCAACAAAGGCAGCTTCGATTTAGTGCCCAGTCCAAGATGACTTATAGTTTGTTCATTTCTGCATACAACGCATTTGTAAAGGAAATATTACTTAAATATTACACATAAAATTTAAAAGCATTAAAAGGTAGTCTTGCTTATTATTGCTGGTCACGATTGAATTCATTCAACCAATCAGTATTGCCGATTAATTACGAAAGCAACGCACTCTGCGTAAAAAAGATCCTTGTGATGCCATTAAATATTTCCAGACTCTCAGTATCTACATATTTTATTTAAAAACTAAAAAGGAGTTACATAAAATCCCCCATTCGGGCGAATTGAAATAGACACAAGTCTTCCCTACTGTGCATAACAAATTTAGATGTACGAGATGCGAAATTTGCAAATTGATAATTGTAAGCCACTCATTAACTGACCGCTGTTTAAGCCGTATTGTCGATTTTAGTATTTTATACTACGTTGTGTTCTAAATTTTACAACATTTTCCACTATGTCTCTGCCCATAAAGTAGAAAAGGAAGATGACAAGTTTAGAGAAAGAAATTAGGTCATCCGAAACCGGTGTGAGTCTGTAATAGGAGTGTTTATAATTAAGGGATCTCTTTTGCTCAACTTTCGCGCAAGGGGTCCATAATAACATTTGTGCAGCATTCTAGACTCTGAATGTGAAAAACGTCAAATATGGGTGGAATTATGTTTCTTATGTTTATTGGACCGCGCATCATCTTGATAGTTGAAAAAAGAGAGACCAACTTGATGTCACTTGCTTTATTATTTCATTATTTAATGCTCACACATGTTTCGAATGTTAATACTTCCATCCTCAGGAGCTTGCGACTTTTTTGTTGAGTTATTTCATGGGTTGTATTACTCTGGTTCGATGTGTGTTGGTGTTACGTTGTGGTTTGGTTGGGGTGGTGTGGTATCCGGATGCAGGCTGAAACTGATGTAATAAAGGCTGTCATTTCGAAGGAGGGAGGAATCTCCATGGTTTGAAGGACAGCCTGGTCCTAGATTTCTGTGTCAAGGCAACTGGCGATTTAAATATAAGGCACTTGATCTTTACTGCCAAAAACAGAAGCTTGAAAAGCATCCGCTAGAATAATCTAATTTTGCACTAGAGGTGCAACAATCGACTGTGGATGACAGGAAAATATTCCACAACTCTTTCAAGGACTTTTGTCCATTGTTATTTGCTACCATAGAAGGAAAAACATTACATACAAGGAAATTGGTTAAAGCACCCCAAGCCACTTTCCACATAAAAGCCAATTCCATCAAAACGTTAGGGCATTTTCAGAATTACAACACCACCTGTAGGACACAGCCAGAGTACCGGTGAATCATCTCCACAAGTGAGAGGCTGTAAGTGTGCTTTTAATGTGATGTCTTCTGACGTGGAAAATCTTGAACTGGACAGAACTGCCATTATTAACACTTAGACTGCATGGGCTGATACCATTACTAACAAATTTAATAAGAATTCCTTTCGGTCTCTCAGGAGAAGGGAAATCTATTATCAGTTGTCCCTCGAAATGTTGTTGGCGTGATGAAAAGAAATTGGGAGCCATAATTTTGGAGTTCTGTTAACAGATCCACAATACTTTTCAATTTTGTGGATTGCCAACTTTTTCTTAAAATAACCCAAAATATCATCGAGTTTCTTCAGGCAATAGACAATTACTGACCCCTCTAAAATGATTGGGTTTTTCTATGATTTCTAGAAATTTTATTTTTAATGCATCTTTAACAAAAGTTAGCTCAGGCCTTGTAAAATTTGCTTTTTAAATTTTGGTTTGCATCGCCTTACATATTTTACAATAATATTTTGCATTTTTAGACGACCTTGGAACTTAGGGCGTTGTTTCTTAGAGTTCCGTAAATTACGTTCATTCAAATTTTACTTGCGAAAGGCACCTGCAGAAGGGAACCTTCGCGGGCATGGGTCCTACTACATTTGACTTCGTAGCCCTACGCATGGTCTCTAATTTCATCGGAAAACACTCCTCTGGATTTCACATTGTGGGGATTAGTTACGAATTATGTGCCTCCGATGCCAAATAGTTTTGAAGAACGGAAGATCCAGACATCACAACCTATTTTGGAATTTACTAGGTGCTGGTGGACAGGCTATATGAAGAACTAAAAAGGTATTCGAAAATCTGTCGTCTTACAATAGGAATGCTATTGTAGTACTTGTAAACCCATGTAAAATATCTTAAGAATGTTTCCTTACAATATATGTATCTCACTTTCCTACTTAAAAGTCAAACTGAGTTACGAATTTTAAATCTGTTAACCGAAGTTTTAATTACTCTGCATATTTCTAACTTCGACTATGAAATGCGAAATACAGGTAAAAGTAGTTATTTTACCGTTAACTGCTCTTCTATGGTCCATACTAAACTACTCATTATAGGTCTTTTTTACATTATTTTCAAACAAAACGTCTCTAAAGGCGAATATGAATAACTTCATATTTGTCTGTCTCTCCATCTGTCTTTCTGCGTGGAAAAACTAAGCTTCCACTGGACATATATTCATGAAATTGTATAAAGAGAAAGTTTATTCACTTTCGTAAACGAAATGCAAATGTTTCTGAAATAGGATAGAAATGACAAACACTGGACAAGATGACTTACCTAAATTGACCTTCATTCCTTGCCCTTTGAGAGGAAGATTACGAAGTACGTCGCCTCTCCATTTGTAAGACATGTGTAGGTCACAGTCAGTGATGTCGAAATACGCGTATTAGTTGGCGTTCTAAGTGGAATATATCGCCAAGTGGATGCGACTTACATATCGTGTAATCATGACATAATTCGAATGACTCAATGCAACGTCAAGTCTTACATACGTTTCCAGTTTTATTTGGCTCTGCGTCCATCTTCCTAACCTCAGTATGCTACAGTGCAATTTGTATGCAGTTTATTCTAAAAAGCATGTACCTGTCTGTTTTTCTTCGTGATGTGGATCAGTGCTTTGTTTATCTTTCCATCCTGTTTGGCAAGTCTTCATTTTGTCACCTTAAGGGGTCTGTTCATGTGCCGAATTACAAGTCTTTTCTTGTTACAGAGGCTGAAAGGAAGCATGTCAGGAGACGCGCGCGATATCAACAACATGGAGACGCGAAATTCCATCAAGTTTCTTTCGTGGAAGGCAAGGCGCAGAAGAAAATTCACGCCATTCTGACAGAAACATTAGGGAATCATGCACTATCGTATGCCACTGTCAAAAACTGGGTGGCCCAGTTTAAAAGACGTGATTTTTCCACGTGTGATGCGCCACGTCCTGGGCGACCCAAACAATTGACCACCGCGGAGATTATCGATCAAATTCACGAGCTAATCTTGGAAGACCGCCGGATTTCGGCTAAACCATTAGCTGAGCAACTGGGTATCTCACGTGAGCGGGTAGAGTCCATCATTGATGAAGATTTGGACAAGCGGAAGCTCTCCGCGAAGTGGGTCTTCAAATACCTGAACGCGGATCAAAAACGTCATTAGTGCCAGTCGTCTGAGCAACTTTGGAATTTTTTTGCGCGATCCAAATGACTTCCTGTCGCGATTGGTGACCATGGACGAAACCTGGTTATATCACTATAACCCGGAGACAAAGCAACTATTAATGGAGTGGCGGCATAGCGGCTCACCACGCTCCAAAAATTCCGAGTGCAAAAATCCGCTGGAAAAGTTCTTGCCTAGATTTTTTTGAGGATCGAGACGGCATCCTCCTCATTGATTATCTTCCAAAGGGCCAGACTATCAACGTGGAGTGTTACTCATCTCTACTGGTGCAATTAAAGGACTTTTGAAGGAAAAACGCCGCGGGAAGGTCACCAATGGGGTCTTGTTCTTGCACGACAATGTCCCGACTCACCGGGCACTTGCAACACAGAAGAAAAAGGCCTACCTGGGCTTCCAGTGCCTTGATCACCCACCCTATTATCCAGATCTGGCCCCGTCGGACTACCGCCTTTTCCATGGACTGAAAAAACAATTGAAAGTTCGCCATTTTTTGTCCGACGTGGAGGTCATTGTTGCCGCGGAGACCTGGTTGGACGGACAAATTTCCGATTTTTTTTTAGTGGCTTGCAAATATTAGAGCAACAGGTTAAGAATTGTATTGAGCTTCGTGGGGAGTATGTTGAATAAATCCCAAGTATGGTCGCTGTAGCTTGTAAAATAGCCGGTTACGTTTTATGTCATAATTATTAGCCTGAAACTTTAACGACGTGATTGATGCTTGAAAAAGTCTACTTCATTTCAGCCTTGAAATAAGATGCCTGGAGGAGTCAAAAGCCTAACGATGTGTTTTATGTGTTATAAGCGATAATGATGGAGGTAATTTGGGATTCGAAGGGGCAGGCAGAGGATCAAGTACGTAACTTATTAATCAGAAATATCTAACATTTCCTCATAACCCGGTCAGTTTTTTAATGGAAGATTTGTGTTTGGGCAGGAATATCAATACGTTAACAGTCTACAGAGGCTTTCTTCCTTCTCGACCACGGCTTCTGTAACACAAATTTAGCCGCATGACTCCGTGCATTATCATCCAAATAAATTGGATTTAACTTGCTTTCCCTTTTACGTTTAAATGGCTAGTTGTTGCGGCGAAGTCCTTCACTCTAAGACTGGATGTTTTCGCGGAGTTGAGAGTTCAATTCACGGTAGTCTAGATTTTGCCAGTGTCTTGTCGAAATGACACTGATGATCCAAACGACATATTCTTCCAGTTAAGAAATTGATTTCTACGTAGATATTGTCTCAACCGCAGAGATCGTAATTTGCATTATAACTTTTGTGTGCGGGTAAAACAATTGACAGGAGACAGGAAAACGTTTACTATCGTGTGCACAGGGTATTTCTACACTTAAAAAGCGCTTTTTGATAACCTAAACACTAATAAAAGATTGCTTATCCTGAAGTCATATAAGAAAAAAACACAGAATTTAAGTTTCCTCTAAAAGCGTTTGCTGCTTTACATTATTGCGCTAATTATCATATGTTCTCGTGCATTTTCGAAACTGGCTTGGTCTAAATTTTGTTATGAATGCGCACTGCCGTCGTGATCATTGTGACCACACAGTGTGTACGTTTTGATGTACTGTGTGGTTGGAGTTTAATCTGCGATGTTTTCGTGAATAACCAGAGTTGCAAATTATTTTTCGCAGATTTTTTAATGATAATGACTCGTCTAATGAAAGCACTTCGTTCTATTTTCGTCGCTTAGCAACATATTGTTATTATTCACGTGGTTGTTTGTTATTCTTTGAACTTTGCTAAAATTGTTATTGTAATAACTTGTTTCTCCCTCTGACATGTAGCTGACACACATTGGCCAACATGCTGTAGAACATTTTTTTTCTCATACTGTTACTTTTTTTGCTCTACCTTTCCGCATTTTGAAATTCGGACGGTTTCATACATACAGATAAATAACTGTATACTGAACACAATGGTATTAAATATGGAATCCTTCACATCGCGCCCGACCCATTTTGTTTTTAAAATAAGACAAATAACTGACGCAGAACTGGCCGTATTACGGTGGTTGTTTTGGTACAGGACGACTCAGAACATGCGATTCTGATCAGGTCAGTCACGGAGAGCGAAACATTTGTTTGCAACCGAAATATAAGGTGTTTCTGATAAAAAGGGAACAAATTAGTTAAATAAGGTACATCGTCCGTGCAAAGGAAGAAGTCAGTCTGTAAAGAACGTCGGCCATCAAGCTCGTGAGTCTAGAATATTTTAACACATAGTGCTCTGTAAGTTACCTGTACATGTAAATGTACAGGTAAGGTTCGCCCTAGAACAGGCCATGAAGGCACAGAAGGGAAGAAGACATAGCTCTACCATTTCTTTAACTTCGACACTAGATATTGGGTGAGTTGTAAGTGCCAAACCTCTGTCGCATTACCTCCGAGATAGAGATCCGTTATCCCTTGTACAGAAGGCTGGGTGGGTCCCAGGACCGGTCTGGACGGATGCAAAATATCTCGCTTCAACCGGGATTCAATCCACGGACAATCGAGCGGGTAGCGATTCGCTGTACCGGATACGATACTCCGAGGCCCAAAGAATATATATATATATATATATATGATTTTTAACTACTACACATTAATTATTAAACCATAAAATCCTTTTCTTTCTTATTCTACCTAATCATTGTAGGAGTAGAGGGTTATTGTTGCACCTGATCACACTCAATAATACACACACACACACACTCTCTCTCTCTCTGTCACACACACACACACACATACACACAGTCGGTAGGACTATTCTGGGCTAGGAGCCGGCCTTTCGCAAAGAACTCTACCTGAAAACACACGACACTCCAAGGAGACAAACATCCATGCCCGTTGCGGGATTCGAACACGCAATCTCAGCAAGACAGCGAGCTCAGACCCACGTCTTCATACCGCGCGGCCACTAGGATCGGCTGGCCTAAACAATTAGCCACAAAATTCCGAAAAGCATAGGGTTGCAACCGTTGTACAAGCGAGATGTAACAAATGAAGAATTACATAATCTAAACGGGGTGTACACTCTGTTCAACAAAAATCAAACTACTTGATTTTTCGTAGATCCCGCTCCGTAAGTGACGTGACGTAAATTTTGCCATCATAATTCGAGTCGTCTTACTTTCCCCATATTTGTGAATTTTGTGGTGTTTCTCTTCCATTCTTTACAATCATCCACGCCCCATATATATTAATCAAAGATACAAATACATTTGCATAATTTAAGGTTAAAACATGATTAAACTTCATTAACTTTCCCAGGCTAACGGCTAGCCAGCTCTGCTGCCAGGGATGGATGAGGCGACAAGGGTGTTCGTACACTTAGCAGGCATAGCCGAACACGTTAACATGATAGCAGTACTGTTCGGAAACGAACTACGTTGGTTCGAGTTCCAAGTCACAGTAACGGCGTGTTTTCAGGAGTTACTGCATTCAAACACGGGATTGTAGGTTCAAATCCCGCTCGAGCTAATAAAACCCAGTACCCATTTCTTTGACAGTCTGCTTTGAGACGTGACACGGAAATGTTGTGCTAAGTTTGAAAGTGTTTACAGTGTAGCGAGCCTCGGGGTAGTTGAAAGTGCGATGTAGTGTTTACTAACCAGTGTGCTTAGGATAGGTACCCTTGTGGGGCAAGAGAGCAAGGGAAACGATGAGTGAAAGACAAAACACGCTAGTTTGTGCTTTCGGTCCACAAAGCCCTCGTATAACGGCGTACGATATTCATGAGCGGATATAAAACACAATGTGCCTACAGGAGAACGAAGTGGCCATGGTTCAGATAGATGGCCCCAGAAGACATGTCTATGTCAATTTTCGGGACGATCAAAGAAGGTAGAAAAAACTAACCCTAACCAATGGACATGGGGAATTCCGTTATACGAACGGTAAAATCTCGAAGGTGCGGATAGAAGCGGCGGGTTTGGGCATGAGGCGGGTGAGAATAGCAAATCTCCCCCCAGAAGTGCCCGACAGTGCAATACGGATGGTCCTGGGCAGATATGGGGAGGTAAAGGAGGTGCAGGAGGAAATCTGATCACGTGCCTACCGCTATCCAGTGGCCAACGGCATCAGAATAGCGGTGGTCATCCTAGCTCAACATATCTCGTCACACATCATAGTGGCTGGGCATCGAAACTTGATAACGTATGAGGGGCAACCCACAACCTTTTACGGCTTTAATGAAACCGGGCACCTATACCAAGCGTGTCCACGCCGAAGGAGGACGAGGGACTCGGATAACGCGTCTATCACAACATCATGGGGAGATGTGGCGGCGAGGGGTTCGTTGAACTCTAAGACCGGTACAGAGGTGATGGAAGTGGGGGTGGAGACGGCAGAGCTAGAGACCTCCGCGGCGAAAACATACGAGGACTATAGCGGAACACCCCTAGGGGGAAAAGCCCCAGACGCAGGAGGGGAACGAGCAGACGAAAGCAGCCCGGCAGGTAATAGTGCACAACATCGAAAGCACCTGTAACAGGGCCCACACGACACTAGTACAATAGCCGGATGCTGATGACACAATGGACGGCGAGGGGTTGAGGAGGCGAACGGGGTAGAGAAGGCAGAGGAGCAGAAGTCGACGGTGTGGAAGACGGACGTTGGTGAGGTAATTTGTACATACGTTGGGAAGGGTAGAGATGGACTACAGCAGTCACACATAAGGGCGGGGCAAGGGACGGACAGAGAGTGGACACCATCCGTCGGAGGACGAAATGTTACTGACGGCGGAATCGTGCAACCACAAGTGGCCGAAAAAACTAGAAGTGGAAAGGCACGGGGAGAAGCCCCAGGGAGGGAGGGGGAGCAGAACGAGAATCACATTCCCCAAAGCAGTATAACCACTGTAGAATATCCCTGCTTGCACGCGCATCAATGGCCGAAACCTACAAGATAGCAACCCTAAACAAAAAATGGCCTGTCGTCGCACTCCAGAATAGCGATGCTAGTGGATTTCATGAGAAAACAAGAGATAGGCATCGTATTCTTACAGGAAGTCACTCAGCCCCTGTCCGACACGACACGAGGATATGCGGCGTATACGAACATAGGAACAAACGGGCGGAGTAGTGCGATCTTAACGAGAGAACACATACCGTTCACAGACATTACACGATTACCGTCAGGGATGGAGCGAGATACTTCAAGAAACAAAAGTCTTTAAACCGTGCATGATTTGCACAACATTTTCTATGACAAGCCTATCGAAATGGGGGTGAAATGGGCCGCATGGGGCCCATTTCAGTTCTGGCGACCCACGAAAATTTGCGAAAAAGACTGAATACGACTAAAAGACTACGGTTTATAAACAGAAACGTTCGATTTAATAAGTTTATAATACAAGATATCAATTGGGCGAGTAATGATATTTCTGTGTAAATTCATGAATGAGTGTAGTTAACATATTTAATACTATCCCTTAAATAGAAGTTAGGAACGGTCCATCCATCATTTTGATTATGGAGCGAAATACAGTTTAAAAATAACCAACATAAGCTATTCGTTACCATTGATTTTATTATTACTACAACATATGAATTTCGGTTTTCATAAAAATCGTCATCAGTGTAGCCAGTAAAACTTAGTGAGATCTCTTGACCAGCTACGGCCCGAAATCATCAACGAAATTCTCATGTCCTGTTTAAGCCCCATTCGAACACGAACAGTCTAAATCAGATTGACGGCAAACAAAGAAAAAGAGTTAAGAAAAAGTAACAGAAATATCTGCGTCACTCGCAATTCTAGCCCTGCCAATGGAGCAAAGATAACTTTTGAAACTATAATTAAATAATGATTTTGCTACAGCACAGTTTAATTGAGTGTATGTGAGTATAAAACATATCCAAAAATAATATATATGTCGATACTGGGACTTTTTTGTTGTGAATGTCAGTTTTATGCACACTAAATGAACTACGTCCATTTCAACCTTGTCTGAAAATTCCAAGGCGACACAACAGAACAAATATAAAAAGAGGTTCTCATTGATCTATCCAAAACTCTCATATAAGGAAAACAGTGATTATGTACCTGGAACAAGTCCTCTGCATGCTGCGCATATGTAGATATACAGCCACCCCTGTCCGCACTTCGCCTCCTCCCCAAAGAGGCACACTAAATTGTCCTCACACTCCGTCTCCGTTTCGCATTCAACACTGTCACTGCACCCCCCGGAGGGTGCTCCGATGGAATTCATGGACCTCCTCGCGGACCGACTGAACCGTGCGCGCTTCAGCGCCCCCATGTACACCCCTCCAAGGTAGGGGGGGGGGCTTGTTTACCTAATGAATCTCTAAGTAATTTCCTACTTGTTTCATCCTGAATCACACCATATGCGCGTGTAACCATAACACTGCCCTGTGTCTTTGTGGCGGCCATATATTGAATTGGGGTCTGAGGATCAAATCTTGGGGCATCCCATGTCCATTTCCAAAAGCCGTTCCTGCGCCGCAATCAATTATGTGATGCATGCTGGTATAATTGCCCCCGCACCTACAGAGGGCAGAGTCAGTGAGTCGAATTGTGTGTAACCGCTCGTTGATTTGCAGGATGTCGTGAATAAGCCTATACCAAGTGGCCTTTATGATGTCCGACGAGCATATTGCATGTAGGTTTGACTACACCCTTGTCCACTCCGTCGTTGGTTGGAACTGCTTGAATTTCATGTCCGGAGACCTGTTACCCTCCCTGGATATCGTGGGCAACGTTTCGTATACTCTGTGTCTGAACACCCTGTGCGTTTCGCTCTGCCTGGGGGCGTCCGTGTGGGCAATTTCGAGGGCATATATCAGAAAATATTCCAGGGTCTTCGGTATCCTCCGGACATGGGGAGCGTTTTCCTTGCACGTTTGCAGTTTCTATTACTGTTGCCACTTGCAAATGCCGATCCAACACGTTGTCCCTAGGTCCACATCCGGGTTAGCAGTGATGCTCGAAATTTTGCCTCCACATCCATCAGACCCATTCCCCCGTTGTTCCTTCTCTGCAGGGTGGAGGTGGGTACCCTGAAGATGGCACTCTGTCATATGTACCATGTCACTGCCGACACTATTTGTTTTACACACTCTTTTGGGGCTGGGAAAATTTGCACCTTGTGCAACAGTTTTGCTAACAGGTAAGCGTGTACGCATTGTACGCGATGAGTCAGGCCAAGATCTCTGCTATATGCTTCCCGCGCCTGGTTTCGAACCAATGTCGTTTTCCTTGCCCAACTGGCACTCCCACACTGTGCTAGGGTGTTTGTCATACTGAAACCCAATACATGTATTTCGGAGCTGTATGGTATGTACAAAACCCTCCTTGTGGTGTCCCACGTGCCCACCGCTAAGGCTTGGGTTTTGCCGACATTCAATATTGTGCTCGTCGCCCTCTCGTAGCACCTTATGGCGTCGCTGATTCCTCAGATGTCCTCCGGTGTAGTCACGAAGACTGAGACGTCATCCACATACGCCACTACCGCGGTCTATTGTTGCCGCCAACGGACTCGAATACCGTTGAGCTGTTACTCCGCGCTGTGTATCAGGGGATTCAGGCACGGGGCACTGTATTGGGATCGGGCCGGAAATGTGCCCTTTTTTTGGACCACCGATGTCGCGTTGATGTACATGTGTTTGATGCGCTCTATCTGAGGTTATACGCTGCCTGTGGCCTAAAATAACAGAATTGTTCTTAAAACGGTCTACGTATATACGCACCAGGTCTCCACTTATAAGCAATTAATGTTCGTAATTAATCGTCACAATCTTAAATGACTACCGGATACTTGGTGTTAGTGAAAGCAACTTCCCGATTCTGTTTTTAATATTTTACTTTTGGAATGACATATTCCTGGCTCAGCTCACAAATATTATTATTAAATATTAATTACTTGGCGAAGAGCAGTTATTGAGAACTAAAAAAGTTGCAGTTATTCATCATTTTAAGAAACGGCTTTAAATGCAACATCAAGGCCCAGGACTGTGTTCAGAGTGAACAGCCACCGGGTTCTACCCCGAACCTTTTGAATCCAGCCAAATCTTTTACAGTTCTTATTAATATACACTTTAATATTACCCTCCCATCCATGCTTAGTTCTCCAAAACGTTCTTTATCTTCACATACTTATATTTTCACTTTGTTTCTTTTCCTCATACACGAGATTCGTCTTATATTTGTTATCGTAAATAATATATAGAGCTAACCATTAATATTCTATTTCATATGCTTGTTGGTCTTAGTTAATATGTCTCCAGAAAATATTCATACAGATGCCATTAAATTTTGTGAATTTCGCATAAACGATTTGTCATTTTCATTGTTTAATTTGACGTTTTAAATTATTACCAAAGTTTCTAAATGGGATACTTCCTTGGGTTCGCCATAGAAGGTGCAAAAAATATAATTCAATTAGGCTTTACTTTCTATCGATAAAACAGAGCTCTTTCTTTTAAAATGTAGCCAAATAATTCGGCTTATAATGGAACTATCATTGAGCTATTTTGTTACGAGAATATATAGGTGATAATAGTTTTAATATATTCACATCTCAAACCTAACAATCATATTTGAGACAAATGTTGTACTTAAAGTAGCCAACAGAGCGCTGTATTAATTAAACTTTCTATGAGTATGAATCTTGCAATTGACTGACGTGATGCGAATTTTATCATTTATAAAAATTTACATTTTTTTTCTTTTTAAAAATTTCTATTCAAAATTTTGTTTTTTATTCATTCCTGCCAAACTTAGGGCGATTCAGTATGTTGTTGGCTCACCCCACTTCTGCTGTGTAGTTCCAGCTATAAGGTGTGTATCCAACAGTGTGTTTGCTTAAGACACTTTTCAAAATCTGCTCATTTCAGCCAAATACGACAAAACTCGGAGGACTATTTTTTTGCACATAAATAAATAAGTTTTACTTTTGTGCATAGCTGTTAGCGGACTTCTGATATATTACATTTTATAGCTATTCTGAGAAGTAGTTTTCTCTAAACTGCAATTTAAGTTTTCAGATCCTAGGAATATTTAAAATAGTGTAACACTTTTTCTCGTGACCGGCGTGTAGGGATAACAAACTCACCACATTCATGTGCCGATTGTCTTGAAATTTGGTTGCCTCAAACTCCTGGAAACCCAGAGCCTATCCAGCCAGACCTTTCCAGGGACTGCTTTATCCTTTTAATAACTTCTCTCTTTTTTTTTTACAAAATGACCTGATAATGGCGTCATTAAAATCCAAACATGTCGCTATGTTACAGAAATAAGTCGAAATGTATGTTACTAAGATTAATGTGAACAAGATTTGTTTACAAATAAAGATTATTTTCAACGATGTACAGATACTGTTGTTTATCCATAAATCTTGTCAAAAATAAAGTAAAATAAAATTATTATTATTCTGAAACAAACCAAGGACAGGTTATTCTTAACGCTAAAACGTCTGGTATTAAATTTCATAAATTTTTTTCAGGCGCATATAGAGCATATGAAACAAAGGAAATAAATTTCTCCAGTTATGCCACCGTTGTTGGAACTGTAACTGTCCCGTATTTGTGGGATATCTACAAAACATTGGTTGTAAAATATAAAACAAAAAAATGCACTTTTTCTAAAGGAATATTTGAATTTCTAAATGTCTACTACATATTTCGAAACCGAGGGTTCATTTTCAGGAAGACGGTTATAAATATGGTATGGTATGGTATAGTGTGGTACAATTTGTCCTGCATACTGAAATTAAAATTAAAGCCTTTTATTGTAATTTCAGCATGTATAACGTACTATACCTTACGTGTATATACAACCGTCTTCCTGAAGTGAACCCTCGGATTCGAAACATGTAGAAGACATTAAAAATTAAAATATTCGTTTAGAAAACGTGAATTTTTCGGTTTATATTTTATAATTACAACAATGTACTTTGCAAAAACAACATAAAAACATTTATTTCAAAAATACGTTCCGCGAGTCCCAAGGGGTCCACAAACAGGTCCTAGGAGAGCCGTGGACACATTTCTGTAATGGCTAATTTGAGTTTACTGATTTTTTTATTACAGGAATATTTTGTTAAACTTAATCGAGGTATGTTTTAATTGGCGATATTATTATATACAGTTGTTATTTAACTGTTTTATACAGGTGTTATATGCAGGTATTACTTATATGTAATATTATATAAATTGATGTAGTGACGTATTAAAGAGAGGAATATACAGGTGTACTTATAAGAACTGTTATATACAGAGAATTATTGTCACATGTAACACAGTTATTTCGTATGTAAGCAGTACCTTGACAATTTAATTTCATGAATGTTGCAGCAATGTAATTTCATAATATTTCCAAAGACTTATATTTCAAACCAGACGATGACGGCATGTAACCCTTAGGTCAGACAAGAAGGGGACAGACCCGTATCTACTTTATTGTTATGGCAATTTTAACTCCGACACTGAGCGGTAGTCTAATCCCCTGACCCAGAGGGGAGATAATATATTTCTGTTTTCTAAAACCTTTTCTTTCAATTGGAATCTGTTAAATCACTTTTCCCTAAAACATTATTTTAAATTGGAATATAATATTGTTTTTAATTGGAGTCTTTGTACATCTTCGTAAGCGACGTCAGTGTTTGGGTCTGATTGTGTAATGGTTATATTCAGTTTAATTACTTGATTCCCAAACCTGACACGGCACTCTCAAGCTGGAAGCCAAGCAGACAAGATCTTTCAGTACCTCTAGGGAGTCAGCACAATAAATTCTGTTGTTTCTTCTCAAAGGCTGTACAAATTATCACCCCAGTTAAACACCCATTGCTTCCGCTCGGCAATATTCCTCAATACCTGTCCTGGTGGGAACGCATTAACTGTCAGTTACCAACCTGCAGATACAACAATATGTTTGTTTAGTATGACAGAATACACAAGAAATTTCCTGTACCTACGAAGCTAAAGACAGCCCTTGCAATTAAGGTCAAATCATGAAATACATTATTACTTATGCTACTGGTATCTACTAGCCCCAATCTAAATTCAGTTACGAAATATAAATCCTTAATTTTTAATACCTATCATTCGGACACTATATTTAGTTGGACAGGAATGTGGAAATCAGTGGTTACTTTCCGAAGCCGAAAGGAGTGAAGAAGTAAAAAGTGTGGGGAAACACTGCTTTATGTTTTCAAGAAATTCTTAGGCTTGATGTTTCACTTTCTTCCCTTATATTTTTCTCTACAGGTTTAGATTTTAATTTCTTCCACAATCCTTATGTACGTCGCATTATTATAGGGCAGTCCAAAGAGTGTATACACCCTTGCTTAGGAATTACAAATTTTCTTTGAGAACCAGGGACCTTGATTCGTATTCCATCGTTATTTTTCTCAAGGCCTTTGGGCTTAGGGTTGAAAAAATTCACCGCATTTTTTCTCTCATATTTTTTCCGACACGCCATCAGGATTCCCTCTCTTTCAGCTCCTCACTTTCCTTTCAGTAAACTATGTTTTAAATCACCGCTTAACAATGAAACAGACTTTGTGCTGTGTATTTTGGCAGAAAAAATCTGGAAAAGGGCGTGGCCCATAATTAATGCAATACACGAAATTGCAAAATGTGTTACTTACATTTTAGGCTTATTAGGTCCTCTCTGGAAAATAGGTTGCAAAAATACAATGTAGACTTTAATGTGAAAATGAGGAAGAACAAAAATTGATCGACAAATTCATTTATATGTTTTATGTATATTTCAAAGGATATCCATCCAAAGATTTAGGTGCTGATGCCAGGTAAAAGGAAGTCAAACAGGCAGGAACAGTCTCCACAGGAGTTCCTTTTTCTTTATGAGTAGCTGTCAAATCCTCACAACTCCAAGTGTGAAAGACAGATTTTGATTCGTAGTAATTTGCATGCATTGATTGATTCCCATTGTGGTCTCACCGTCTGCCCGGAGCTCCAACATTCTAAACAAGTGCGTACCTAGAGAGCTCTGATCTCTTTTCTCTGCATGCTTGCCAATTTGCAACAAAATGATATCATTCATTCATTTCATTTCATTCGTTCCTGCATAATGCTTGCAGTCGTTATGCAGGACTTGGGGAAACTAGAAACAAACCAGAAAACGCTTTACGTTTCAAACTTCTGGATTCTGCATGTGACAGGCTTACCTGCTTTCGTGGACGTGACTGTACGTTTAGTTGATGGCATTGTTTCTTTCCCCCAGCCAGTTAAATATCCCACATCTCCCTTTTAATTTCTTTACATTATTCATTTGGGTTCGAGTTAGCAACTTTCACACGTACAAAATACCACTAATCCAGGGCTGCCTACTCTTGTAAGAAAGTAATTTGCGTAATTTTTCAATCCAGTTTGGTTGTCGGAACTGGTAATGTCCGCAAGCAAAGAAAACATTAGACTTGTTGATTTGAGTACTGTAAACGAGGCTTACAGCGTGAGTGCAGGGCTTTATTTGGGGTATCATATGTGTAGAGGAGGGTCATTAAACATAAAAAGGATAAAATCGAAATACTGGAGCGAAGATGTGTAAATGGAAGCACTTCGGACCGGATTATAAGAGTCTGATTCCTCGAACTGGCGTTGTGATATCCAGTTCACATCTGACAAAGTAGTCTGCTATTGCGCTTGAAGGTGAAACAGCCATTTCAACCGGCAGTACAGAGTGAAATACTCAGGGCTTCAGCACCATTTCACAGTATCACTAAACACGGCATTATGTCCGTGCAGAATTAATAATTAAACCAAGAAGGAAAGAGGGAAATGATGAGATTTGATACAATTGTTAACCCTTCCCAGCCTAAATTATTGTAGTGAATTCCAATAATCTGGTTCAAATTAATTTTTAAAAATCCATAAATTTCAAATTAAAAAGCAGCCACTAGTTTGCAGAATCTTATTGGAAACCAACATAAAACACTTTAAAATAACTACTCTTTTAGAACTCGCCACTGTATCTGGTACAGTGTAGCGCTCCGTCGAACTTGTTTTGACATTGTATCGATGAGAAGAATAAATTGGTCATAAAGAAACAATATGAAAACGTGGTAGTATTTAATAGGTTTATGATGTAAATAATTACGTTATATTTACGTAATGTTATCTAAAATTTGAATGACCACTGGCATAAAATCCTTTGGTAAAATTAGGCAAAATGTACCTTAAATAAAATTTGCTGTGGTTTGTACGCGTAAGTGTACTGTCTCCAGCATTTCCCGCTTTTGTTTAATCCAGATTTGACTTACTGTGTTCACAAGTTCCCAACACGTGCTGCTATTCTGAGACAGAAAATTTAGTTCATGCCTTCCCATCCTCTTTTTTGGGCCCATATTAATGCAACTTTTGAGCCTGGATCTACACCGACATCTTTTTCCTTCTAAGTTGTCCACAAATAATATTCTTTATTGCGTAACTCGAAAGTCTAGAACGCCCCCAAACACACCTGCTTATCCGTAATGCTCATAAACTGTGCACTTTGAAGAGAGATTTCAGTGATGACTCTTATATAATTTTAAAAAGAAGCAATGATTTCTTCCCTCTCACCATTAAGCATCTAACTTGGTAATGAAGACAAACGTTTCATCCGCGAAGTAGAAATCGAGTCTTTGTTTATTAATTAGGCGAATGCCGTACCTACTGGTTTCTTATTAAGAGAATACCGCTTTTCTTTGAATTTCAGTAATTATAGACATATGAATTTTAAAGGTGTTTGAGGTAATACTGTGAGATAATTTTCACTGTTTAAGGTGGAGTATATTTGGATGAAAGATATATTTCTTATTTAAAATCTTGAATTTACTGAGTTCATAATTTAATTCATTTAAAAGTAAAGATCTGGAAATTTCGCGAGTTTACAACGTAATCAGCTGAAGGAAGAAGGGAGATAAACTTTGAAATGGCGTTCATTTAGTTTCTTGCAAGTCAAAAGTCAGCCTGAATAAAAATATGTATTTGTTGGCTTGAGAAATCTAAAACGTTGTTACTGTTGGATAACATCAGTCTTCAGAATACTGGTATACCTACATTACACATTTGCACGACCAATGTGATGAAAGTGTTGGTAGCTGAGATTAAGAACTGCCTGATTTAGTGTTGTTAATAACACAAGCGTTGGTGCTCCTGACGCAGCTGTAGCGGAATAACACACACAACGTCTTGTTACACGTCCTTTTACTGACTCTCTCAAAAAACTCAACCTTACAAAGAATATACACTTGTAACAAAGAAAACAGAATCACGGATCACTCATCAAATAATTAAAGAGGAAGATATATCAATCCTCCACAGCAGCTTCATTTTTCAAAGATTAATCTAGCAAAATAAGAGCCAGCTGAACACTGGCCGAAGATAGTCCCCGTTTAATAAACGTATTCATAATAGTGTGTTGGTTGTGACTGGAGATTTTATAGATCTTTGTGACTGATACAACAGAGGGGATGCTTCACATAAAGTTTAAAATTTAGCTGGAATCTTTATTTCATGTTCTGCTGGAAGTCAAAAACTTATATGTTTAGGAGATATGTGACCAATCATTTCAGCTAAAAACCCCATAAACTCTAAAATTCTTAGTAAAAGTTGAATGTAAACATCATCATTCTCTTCTCTGTCTTACGAGACGACCATATCCCTTTCCAAAGTGAGTTCTCCACATAGTGGGATCTATTGCTCCCTCTGTCAGTTTACAGTGTCCTCTTATTATTCGTAAGGTCCTGACGTCTTTTTCCTCGTCTCACAACTCTTATATTCTGCACTCTATCTTTCCTCCAGTAATGTGTTTTAGGAATCAGTTCCTACGCACCATGTGACTAATCAAGTTAGCCTTCCTTGTTTTTATTATTTAAAGTTAATGGTCTCTTGACTCTTTGTAACACACCGTCTCCTGGCATGATCGATCCAACTGACCTTCACCATCCTCCTCCAGCCTTTTCAGGTACTTCCGATTTACTAGCCAAAGGGTCCAATTTTTATCACCTTAAAAACTGTACTCAAAACAGAGCACATTACTAGTTTCTTCCTAAAATTTAAGTCCGATTTGCTGGTGAAAAAGTTTCCTTCTTGTTGAATGCTGCTTTTTTCCGCGGCAATCCTGGATTTAGTTGCACATGTACGTATATCTTACATGTCAACATAAAAGAATTTATTTTAAAAAGAAAAGAAAATACATTTTAAACCTGTAAACATTACATTTATATTTTTACTTTTGCTTAGCCAAATTTTACAAAACTTTTGTATTTTTAATTATAATATGATATTTATGAGATGATTCATAAATTTTGCAATATAACTACAACTTAAAGACAACATGAAAATTAATGTTTCCCATTACTAATTAATACCGTAAACGTTTAACACGTACATATCTGTAGTAAACAGTAGCTACTTGCAACATTATGAATATAAGGAATAAGCAAAAAGAATTAAACTGCCCAGTAGATTTGGCATGGAAATTTATAATACACAAATAGAGCAATTTTAGTTGGGAATCATTATCTACTCTACAGTAAAAACAATTTCAGATTCGTCATTTGAGCTGATTATAAATAGTCAAAATAAAAATTAAATATATCGGGCTGAAGTTGAAGACGTGTGTTTAGAGTATTTAGGCCTAACACTTGTGGGTTATTTCTTTGAATGCTTTTTTTTTTAATTTAAAGATTTCCGTCTTCTGTGTTTGACACTATTAATGGCGTAGAAATTTGACGACCTTCCCGTAGAATTTATTGCCTCCATGTTCACACCGCTGCTACCCAGAAGACAAAGACAATTTATTCTTTAGAACTGTTGGTAAGTTTTTACCAGGTTGTTTTTAGTGTATAAAGTCACAACCTCCAAGATTATGTAGCGTCAGTGATAAATAAATCAACAAATACGAATAATAAAAACAGTTTTACATTCGTAGAACGATAGAAGAATACTGAAATACGCGGAGAACACCTGAGTATAAAGTTTGCCGGTTCCGTCCCTATTGTGACGTCATGGTCACTTGGCCAATTACGTTACACCTAATAACTTCCGCCTTCGATTGACCCAATTAATACGCGAATTAATTTAATCTTTCAAATTATTATACAAATTGTAGATTGCTTTAATTATTATGTAAAATAAATTTAATTGGCTTAATTAATTTCCCTCCCCCTTAATTGATATAGCAGTGCATACACTAACTATAAACAATACGACATTTTTAAATGTCCAGACAAGTTACTAACCTAACGTAAACAAACAAACAGACCTCCTCCGTCAGATGTAAGTAATCTCACTGTTAACAACAGCAATTTTGGAACAAAGCCGCTTTAAAAATTTTTAAATTTGTGCTATTTATTATTTTAATTAAGTTTCGTTGATCTAATTACATAAACTGAATTTAACTGATATAATTAATTTCCCCATCCCCTAATTGATATGAACGTGAATAACTTAACTGCAAACAAGCCAACATTTTCAAATGTCCAGACATGTTGTTAACATAATATATACAAACAAACCTCACTCCCATCCCTCAGCTCTATGACCAAAATGTAAACAGTTTTAGAGAATGTACTGTGTCAATCCTACGTTTCCAAATGTCCACACAACTCACTCACTTAACGTATTATCTGCCATTTTTGAACCGCGCCATTTTGAATGTGATATATTTAAAGCATTACTAGAATCTACGTTTATACACTGAAGCTATACCTTATTATTATATGGCACGTAGTAGTAATACAGATATTATTATTATTATTATAGGATATGTATGTCTCCTGTCACAGGCCTTTTCTTCCTGGTACTTCTCTTGAACCAGCGGTGATCCCCACCGCCAGGCTTCAAACTTCACATTGCAGTACTTTCCGTATTATGTGTGATGTTCCAAGTATAGCTGTCTTTTGTAGTGAATCTATCGAGTGTTTTCCTGGTATAGTTCCCAAATTTTTCTTTAAACTTCTCGTTACTATTCCAGTGGCTCCAATTATTACTGGTACAATCGTACATTT
>Ga0123354_10001497_pt1 | contig 28567 bp, 26 predicted proteins | sample TergutLab28metaG_2_FD_97872 | JGI IMG/M metagenome (GOLD analysis project Ga0123354, IMG submission 97872) | Labiotermes labralis P4 segment gut microbial communities from Petit-Saut dam, French Guiana - Lab288 P4 | ecosystem: Host-associated > Arthropoda: Insects > Digestive system > Gut ... | reverse complement strand
GCCATTATCTCCGTAACCGTTCAACTTTGGATATAGGTGTTTTGGGTTATATTGGTATACTTTAACATAAGGAACACTCTCCCGAAGTCTCGCACATTCCTCCTGGGACACCCTGTATATTGGTAGAGTATGTGTGTTTGTTGGTACTAAGAGAATACAATCATACACTGGGCACAGAGAGAATGATACGAAAGTGTTGATCTGTCAGCGTATATTTGCCTTTCAGATGAAGAGCCAGAAATTCGTCAGAGGCAGGAAGCAGACTTCAAAAAGATTTTTGAGAAGCTGAATCCAGAAATACCATTTATTTGTTTGAGCGGCAACCATGATGTCGGCAACCAACCAAGCATGGAAACAATCGAGTTGTTAGTTTCTCTTGTAGCTTAAAGCCTGCTTTGCTATTATGATTATCATTTTCTTGGCTATGACACTGTGCAATTTGGTAGACAAGGTAAGGGTAGAGGTCACCCTGTAATATGCCATGACTGGCACAGAATCGGGTGGTAGAAGTGCAGCTTGTGTGATTCTTAACCGTGTTGTTAGAAGTGGGTGAGTGGTCGACATCATGCCCCCAGCATCTTTACCTGTGGGAAGGGGCCCTGGTACCCATCGTACTTGAGGCTAATTGCCACTCGGAGTCGGTTTAGACAGGTGAGGAGAAGAGAAAACCTCGTCTCCATTGGGATTCAAACTCTGGACCGTCCAGGCCGTAGCAATTTGCTATACTGACGACAGTATCCCAACCCTAGCCCCTAAGGCAGATTGGTACTAACATTGCAAAGAAACATCCTCTTCCAGTCTTTGGGATATCTGTTACCAAATTACATTGCATCATGCCCTGTATGCGTCTAATCTTGATACATGCTGTTATGAGAACCCCAGCTCTCATATATTACTGTGGCACAGGCGTCTAGTTGCACATTCTTGCTTTGTTAATTTTGTATGTAGTTAACATACATTTATAATTCAGCTATAGACTGTAACAGACAGCAGTCCCAGGGGTCGTCCTTGTATTGCCTGTTTCTTAGTATGAAAATTTGCACTTTGCCCTCAGACCGATGCATACACTGGCATAACTAGCAGCAGTTTCGATTTACATGTGTTGCTTGTATCGGCATGTACAGTGTCAGTAGCTGAGAGTATGAAGTGTCAAATGATGAGATGACGAGTAGTGAACTTGACAGGATGTGTAAGAAGGTTGTGTGTCAGGGTAGTGGGTATCCTGGCTGAGATTTATCCTTTACCACATGAGCCATCAAGTGTGATGTGTGGTTTACAAGTCTCTTTAACAGGGAAAGCAAGACTTCACAGTCATGGTCATTTGACCATTGGTCTGCGTAATAAGTTCACTGTGTGATGCTTAAATTTGTTTTTTGTCAGATACAAGTCCTCATTTGGGGATGATTACTACTCATTCTGGTGTGGTGGTGTTCGATTCTTAGTGCTTAACACCCAGTATTTTGAGGATGCCTCAAAGGTCCCAGAATTGGCTCAAAAACATGAACAGTGGCTGAATGAAGAACTGGACTTTGCAAAACAGGCAGGGTCACGTGTAATTGTATTCCAGCATATCCCTTGGTTCCTGAGGGATCCTGATGAGGAGGCAAACTACTTTTCCATAAAACCAAGTATTCGACATGTCTGGTTGGAGAAGTTTAAGGATTCAGGTAAATGCCTTGTTAATTTAGTGGTTAGATTGACAGGAGTGAGAATCCTGCATAATTGCCAGTTGTCATTCAGTTAATCCTCCATTTCATACGTCACTTTAGATTGCAACATTCAGCTGCCCTCTTGTGGTAAAGGTGGACATCTCTGTCAGCAGTCTAAACAGCAGTCCTTGGTACTTCGAAGATGATCACTTAGGTGGTCTTGGAAGTTCTCTGCTTTTATTATGCTGTGTTGACTGGTTGTTGCCAGTGTTTTGAAGGATTATAGTGCCTTCACCTTCAGTATCAAGCAGTATATAGGTAACTATTTAACAGGCAACACAGTGCAACATGCTAGAGGACTTGAATCTGCAGCAGCACCACTGTGAGAACCGAAAACTCGTACCAAGTTGTCAAGTTAGTTGCCAGCCAAACTTTTTCAGTTAACACTGGCAACAAGATGTTGGTATTTTTCAACCGGTTCTTCTGTTGTAGGTGCTGTGAAGAGCTGAATTAGATAACTCATGACTCACGAGCCTACGACACTTCATCACTTGTAACCAACACAATGCAGAGTGCTTTTGATACCTCTTTTGTTTGTTTGTTAGGGGTGGTACATGTGTTTGCTGGCCATTTACATCGTAATGCTGGGGGCTCATACCATGGCATGCCTGTTACTACAACAACTGCCTTAGGTGCACAGTTGGGTGATGATGTGCCTGGCCTTCGTATTGTCAAAGTGTGGGAGGAGAAAGTTGAGCAGGCCTTCTATTCTCTAGACAATTTACCCACAACCGTTGACCTGTAGAGAACACCTTGTACCTGGTGCCTGGTATGTATGTGAGTAGTTCAGCGGCATTTGGGAACTCAGTCTCAAAACTGACATTGACAAGAGTCATTTAGTGTCAACACACACAGTGTGATATGTGAACTTTCAACCTGACCTGTAATATTGTATTCCAAGGCACTAGAGTATTGTATAAATTAAATGAAATACTGTGCTAATGAGACTAATATCAAAGTACTTTGAATGCCAGTCCAAGTACATATTCTATTCATTTCCTTGCATTGTGAGTACATGTATGAATACATGTACTCACAATATGTACTGATTTCTTATAGTAATATGCCACATATTTTGTTTTTTTATTGTTCTTGTCATTATTTTATTCTTTATGTTTTTGTTGTTTGATAATCCAAATATGCGCCGCATAACAACGTTTTGGCTAAGGATGGACTGCATATATGACGGTGGTCCCATAAGATTATGATATTATAATATAATATTGTAATACTTGTGTTACAATTGCCTACAATATTCAGTACAGTAACATGCTGTGAAGGTTTGTAGCCTAGCAGCAATAGGCTATATACCTGTATGGACTAGGTGTGTAATAGGCTATACTATCTAGGTTTGTGTAAGTACACTCTATGACGTTCACACGACAACGAAATCGCATAACAACGCATTTCTCAGAACGTATCACTGTTGTTAAGTGATGCATATCTGTATTTAATGATCTTCTTAACATTTAATTGCTACTGTTAGTGTTTTTTCTAACAGTTACATGGCTGAATAGGTCAGTATTGATACATATAGTCATTGAAATATTATTTTTTCCACCACCACCACCAATACTGCTAGTTCAAATGTAGAACATGATTTTTGTTCAATATTACTGCTTTTTTTGTGTAAAATGTTCATAAATTATAATTTATAGCCTAAAATGTCCGTCTGTTTTGGGGCCTTTATAGTCTGGTGAATTTTGCTGTGCTGTATGTTTATGCAGATTTGAAACAGTCTGTAGTCCATGTCCTGTACATCTATGCTTGACATTTAAGGAGAATTTGTAAACCTTTGAAGTAAAGGAAGTCCAGGCAAGCTGATATCAGTCGTATAGGGGCAGTATCAAGAGTAAATATTCAATGAGAATTCTGTTTGTGTTCCTCAGACATTTTGCAGACTGCTGGTAAACACTGTAACCAAACATTGCATGGACCTGTGATATTAATGGCTTTCATTTATGTGAATTGTTAGGGTTGTCCAAAAGGTTACTGTGCTCCACCAGCAGGTTTTTGTTTCAATCAGTAATCTTCAGTATAACTTCCATAGCACACAGTGCCAATAGTACTGTTGATATTGCCTATTTCACGAGCGAGTGGACAGTATAGTTCTTCCAAATTAAAGCTAATGAATCTGATTTACCATAAGCTATGGCATATGACAGGCATTTCATCCCTTGCTAATGAAGTTGCTTGGAATATGGACCAATCAGATGCTATAGCATATTTCACAGCCTTAAAAGACACATGGAATCAGTTTTGAATGCTGATAATAATTTTGCAATATAGTGTGTGTATACTTTGTTGAAAATGGAACTGACAGATTGTCCCAGAATGTCTGTAACTAATTACCAATCGACACTGCGTAACATCCCAGAAGAGTGAAGATTTCACCTATAAAGAGCTATAAACATGTAAAATAGCCACCCCTCTCATTTTCAGTATTAAAATAAATCGTTGTTGAAAGCCTAGTCAAATAATCTTACACTGTTAATGATGTTCACTAATGTTCTTCTAACCAAGGATGAAATGGTGTTGGATCCAAGTAAGGGGGTGTGTGGCATATAGTTCACACACGGCACCACATTTTTAGTGCTGATCATGCTGCTAACAGACACACATAGCAAGACTGAGAAGCTTTGTGTGGCATATGGATAAATTGCTGACAGTCCATGCATGTACACACCAGCAACTTAGAAGGAAATGAAGTAATCATGAATCATTTCCAAGGCTTTTTGTTTGAGATGTTATTATCTGTTTCTTCATTTTTATGTTTCATTAGAAATGGGAAGATAAAATAAGCCATCATTAATGCACACATTATGTATGGTGTACAGAAATTTATTGTGTAATAATAACTTGCCATACAATACTGTAAATTGGCACATAAATGTAAGCTACATTGCATTCTACAGATGTGAACCTGTGACATGGTTTTATGAAAATATTCTTTAATTTTATTAAGGGAAATAGTTACGTAAATACTGTTACACACTGCACCAGAGTACCAGTTTAATTTAGCCTCAGCAGTGGTGCTAAAGAACATTTGGAAGGTACCTTATGGGTAATATCACAAGTATAACCACAGTAAAAGTGCTGTTTAAACCCCTCCCATCCTTTTTCGATGTTCTGGTGTCAGAATTATAAAATTAATGGAAGTAACACTTCTTATTTTGCCTTTCCATCATTCTACATCTAATAGCTTCTCAAAGAACTGTGTACTTATTTCTTCTAATATAAATGTGGAGACAGTGAATTTCAGAGTTGTCTTTTATCAGTACATTATCACAATTTGAAAAATACTGGAAGATGTGACAAAATGTTGTCACTGGGGGGCAGTTGATGTGCCTCTAAACCCACACATTCACACACACACACACACAACAGGTTTATCTTAAATTATGGAATAATGCAGTGTTACACACTGTAAAACTAAGTTCCACTTAATAATGATGTCCACATGTATACTGTAGACATGTTAACACAGAATTATTAATAACCTGAAACAGACTGCAACTATAGACACAAATTCTGTACAAGGTAAGGAGTACAGATGACATTTTATGACATACATTCACCCTCCAAGAAAGCTAAAATGTATCTCACAAAGAGTCATTCAAATGGAATAAATAGCTTACCTCATCTAGCATCCAGATAATGAAACAAACTCTTTCAAGTGCACTATCCATATATATATATACATGACTTGAACACACGTTTTCATTGCTACAGTTCTACCTAAGATGGCAGCTTACAAAGTGATTTAGGGGAAAGGAAAGGAACATTAACAAATTTAAGAATGTTTGTGCTTACACCAACAAGTACATTTTAAGGCTAAAAGGCACAGACAGAATACCATAAATGCACTTCAGTTTGTAGTGAAAGGGTTATTGTAAACTGGTGGATATAAAGTGGTATTTTGTTTTGTATAAAAATGTAACCTTTCTGTTGGTTTGTGTTCCATTTCCTACCATGGACCCAAAGACTTTAAAATTACTCTGTATTACTGCCAATATAGCCCATGTGGCAGTCAAACTGTCCTATAAATGTTACTCTTTTGTTTCACACCAAGGCTGTAACAGAATGCCCAGAGATATTACAAAATTTATTCCACATTGTTGCCAATATGTTCGGTACCCATGACTTAAAATTGATTCGCACGTAGTGCAGTAGAGGTTTTGGATGGGAATCAAATCCTGATTTCCAATATTTATTTAAACTTTTAGGACAAATGCCAAATTTCCTTGTGTCTATCTAGGGTGTGTGTATGCAGGGACAAACATTGAATACATTTATTTCCAGTTCCATTTCCTTTCACATCAGGAATATATTTGCGTTACATGTTCTTTGAACATTCGTATTTTCACACTTATTCTAAGAATGTATGATGAAATAAGAGACAGAATAACCAAAGAAAATATTAAAATCAGAAATACAAATTCAGTATTTGTGAACAACGGTATAGTCTGGTGGCCCTGACAGTGATTTAAAAATGTGGAAGTGAAAAATGATAGTAGCAAAGTCATCTCTGTGTACACCATGAAGGCACATGGGTGAACAGAGGAATAGCTCCACTCATTCCTAACCTAAGCACTAGGTGGAGATAATCGGTCAGCCTCAAGCCCTGTCCGCTTCCGAATGGGGAAAGATTCCCTGGTACTTACTGTAGTGTAGGTTGGCTGCAGAGCCTGTCGGGAAAATTTGGAGAAGACATAAGTCTCTTAACCCAAACAGGAATCAAACCAAATATCCTTCAGATGTCCAGCCCATAGACTACATTACTACAATGACTGTGCTACCTGGCTTCCCATTTAATTACATAAGTAAAGTTTAATTTCTTAATCTGAGTGTTACTGCTAAACGTAAGTTTTAGTTACTGTATCTACTGACAAGGGAAGCACCCTTATCCCAGTCAACGGACAGGTACGTTGGTTGTAACAAATAAAACTAAAAAAACAATATATGAACTTCTATCACAAATAGCAATGTAAAATATAAATGTCATATATTTCATTGTTGCACAACATTTGCTTTCAAAATAGTTCCAGGTATTTTACAATGTGGTTTTACAAAATGTGGTAACATGACATGTGACTACCACCACGGGCAGGCAGACTGTGTTATCCCATTAATGCATCAGTCATTACCTCAGCTTGCATTGGGAGACAACCACCAGATATTTTTGAAGATATTTATCTTCAGAAAATAAAGCATGAACCAGCAGTTCATCAATATGTTGAATGTTTTTCAGTATGTTGGACTGAAGATGACTGTCCATTAAATTAGACTGACATCACATTATTAACCAGAATCCAAACTATGGGAAATACAGTAGGAACTAAAAAATATAAAGTTTTATACTTATATAATCTAACAATTATGAAAGTCCAAATTTTACATGGTTTAGATTATACTCACATGCTTTTTCTTGCATGTACAGAAATGGACAGGGATAAAGAACATCAAAAGCATAAATATATAAAACATTTAACAAGAGTGATAAAGCTGGAGAAAATTTGTGAAAATACTGAATACATATGGAAACTTCATACATGTTCTTGTTGCATTCCTTCAGAATTTTAAGTGTTTTGGTTCAAGTAACAGTGGTGTTTAGGCAAGGAACTGTGCATTCTTGAGAACTTGAGGCTGTTACACGCCGGTTCCCCCAAACTGCTGCTGCATTTCTGAAAAACAAGTATAGATGCCATAATGTGTTGATGGCTGCAACCAGTAATTTTTGGTATTACACCTTGGGATGTTTAATGTCACTAGCAAGATAAAGGTTTTAGAAATATATAATTATATATATAATTACAAATGATACGCAGATTAATACACTAATAGCCACAACAAAGGAAGTGAATTATTCTGGTATTATAACCTGTATGTTCAAGGTCACTAATACCAGCAAAGTCATATTAACATTGTCCCATCCTAGTTATGGCATTACATTCCTACTGACTTCATTAAAACTGTAACTCTGATACCTTTTTGGACCAGTAGGATAGGCATACACAACTGACTAACAGAAACTGTACATTAAAAAACTAAAGAATGACAGCTGCCTGTATTTCAGAAAACCAAACATTGTGATTGAAAGGTTAGCATTTGTACTCTGGAGACCAAGAACAATTACCTACCTATCTGGCGGTTTTTCTTGGTCCCTTAAGACAAATTCTCTGATAATACTTTATACTAGGCCACAGTTGGTTTTCTCCACATCATTTCCACTTCATCATTCACAAGTTACCTTGCCATTCAATACTACATAAACATGCCATCAATCAATCATAATTAAGTAAACAAAGAACCAATCCTTCTAGAAGAAGTACTGACTATAATAAATATGATATGAATATTATGTCGGACTGTGTCAGTTTCTATATAGTAATGGCAGTGGTTACGATCTAGGCCAGAACACAAACAATTAGACCACCAGGTCTGTTAGAAAGAACTATCTCAATGTTACTGGACAACATATGTCACCCAACTCAGTAGGTGTGTACCCACCTTCCGAACTGATAGAAACATCTGTTTTCCCAAACACATAGTCTGTTCATAACAGCTGACCGTGTTGAGATACCCCATATTAATAAGCGTAATACATCATTAGAACCCTTCTGAACTGCTTTACATATTACTTACTGCAAGCTTTTCTCTGACAAGGTGGTGGCCTGATGCCATAACACTACGCCCAGAAGCACAGACCATGTACGCAGTGGTCCAAGAAGGAATGCCATTGTTCCATATGCGAGCCAGAAAAAATATGCAAAATCCAGCTGCACAGTAAGAACAACAACAAAGGGCACATGTTGACACAGGCGATCCAACAAGGATGAAGATTTTCCTGTAAGGTGGGACCTACACCTGACAAAAAAGATATAACTTTATGTACTAGTGCCATGTTTTGAAATACATTTGTAACATTATGATGAAAGTAATTCATATAAATTCTTAACAACAACCAGAAAATTAAGATTATGGTGATAATTTAAGATGTATTACACTGAACAGAACTGTCTTCCACAATGTGATACCATGTAATCTGGTAGGTAGACAACATTTAAGAGGAATGTGCTGCCTTCATCTTCAAGGACACTGAAGACCAAGGTGAGATCTTTCCTCAGATATTCTGGCACCTACCTACCAAACTACAAGCTGCCACATGCATTTTTTTGACAGAAAAAGCAGTAAAAATTGCTGATGCAGATACACATAGTTGTGATGTGACTAGAAGCAGATGGTGTCAACTCACACAACGGTGTCCATACAGGGTACAATCCACACACACATACTGGCACAGTTTTGATTTAATAAAAGTTAAAACCCCTAATAAGTTGTACAATACCGAGTATAGTTAGATATTTAAATGAGCTCATGTATTGTGTCTGACAGTATATTAATCTATATTGTACATATTTTTTTTTAAATGACTCAAATTAGTCTTGGTGGTCAGATTTTGACATTCAGAACAGTTCAGTCATGTTGCAGTTGGTTCAAATACTGGAAAAAAAAAATAATGTGGAACCATTAGTGATAATAAATGGTAATAAAAGTGGATGGAACAAAGGGGATAAGGGAAAAAACTGGAACATTTTACAGTAACAAAAATATTTTGTTCCAACCACAGTGACAGATTTCTATCATCATGTAACATATTATGTACATTAACTGTCTGTTGAGAATCAACACTGTGCAGTTTGGTAGTTCAGTTCGTCCAAAACGTTGGTACTTATCCACCAAATGACATGCAGCTTTACATCACATTCCAGAAGACTGTGATGTCTGTAGAACATAAATCTGACAACACAATGTTTACCTCATATCCACACTGTGTGCGAGGATCAGGGTCATTGGAAGTTGAAATGTACACATCTGAAAAAGGCAAGAACACTGAAATGAAATTCATTCTGAAATATATTACAGTTCTAAAGTTGAACATCTCGTTGTGTTTCAACCAGTAATAATGCAGTAACAGTCAACATAACTAAGCATGTATTTATTTTATTCATGCAACATGTTTTGACCTAAGAGTAGGTCATCTTCAGGCACTACAAACTGTATAAAATATAGAGGATACATAAAAATTCCCTTATCGGAATTGTGATCTCAGTTTTACAGTGTTTTTATCATGTTGCGCTACAGGTATGGTTTTATACAAACAGTAGTTAAAATAATTAAAAGAGGTGATATAAGATGTAGTGTCGATGGTGGTGAAGTGGGCGATTCACTGGGTTATTTCCTCATTGTGTGGGCTTCCAAAGAGGCTGTTCTTGGTGGAAGGAGATGTTTGTGTCTCAAGTTGGGCTGACCAGTTAGCTTGTGCCCAGAACCTTTATTTTTTATACAATTTGTAGTGCCTTATAATGACCAACTGTTAGGTCAAAAGAGGTTGCACTAATAACATATACATACACAATTAGTTGTGCTGACTGTCCCTGCATAATTATGATATTACAGTTCTTCCTACTTCTGTATCCTCCCATCAATGACTTCTTGTATCAGGGTCCACTCTTTTCCTTCTCTCCTTTGTGTTCTCCTTAAACTTTGGTATCATCATTGCTCCATTATTTCTCAGTTTCAGTTCTGATGCTTGCAGTGCAATCCATCCTATGTCCACAGTGCTCTGATATTAAATTTAATGGCTTTTGTTGCCTAACGATCTATGGCCAGCATGCACTTGAAAGGAACAAAACAAAGCCATAAAGCAGCAGTTGCCGTAAATATATAACCTACATTGAACAGAAGTGTGAAATATATTTTATTACCTCACAAAATCAAAAGGTAGTTGTCAACTATTTGCAGTCCTACAGTCTTACTGTTGCACGAGTGACATTACGGAACAAACCGATTTTTATCCTACATATTTTACACATAAAATTTACTTTTGGAAATTACAATCTGAAAAGGGCAACAGCTGAAACAGCAGTGAATAACTTTACGTAAGAAACCCAGTGTTCAAGAGAAACTGATTCTGCAGGCAGTTTTTAAAAATACACCAGGCATATTCAAAGGGATTTTTATGGGTTCAAACTCTCCAACCACACTAAGACTCAAATTTCTGAGTCAATGTACATGTCCTTGGAAAGCCGTGTTGGAACTGTACCATCCTGTGATGAGAGACGAGCATTTTGAAATATGGATACCCATGCAACAGAATTTAATTCAAAGCATCCTCGTGGATATGCTGTAGTGTTGATTATGTTTGAATCATGTTACAGTGTCATGTTGAGATTACACATTATCATAACAGCTTTCCTAGGGAGGAGTTGCTGCTATGTGCTGAAGAAGAGAGGAGGACAGTGCATTATAATTTTTGGAAATACAAGCTAATAAATTTATTTTAAAGTAAAAGGCTTAGCTTTATCTGAACTTGCATTATTCCCTCAGCTTCACAGCATGTAACTCATCTTTCAAATTTTAAAAAGTAAGCCCCAGTTGATCGCATCACTCTGTACAGCAAAAAAATCCAGTTCTACCTAAATATGAATAAACATGCTACCAACCTGCAAGAAACCATAAGCGTAAGTAAAGGATCCTGGAAGGTATGCACCATTGACGATTATTCCCCAAGCAAATATAATCCCGGTGTAGCCTTCAATCACTTCTCCAATGGACCACGGACCTTCATGACGAAGGAACAAAACGTTAATTCAAAACACTGTTTTGAGCATTACTGTCAGTACTTTCTGGTCACCAAGATGAACAAGTTAAATGAACATAAAACAAAATTTTATAAAGTTCAACATATAACTGCAATTAACAAGATACTTCCTGGAACACTCTTTATGCATTACCTTATATTTTTGCATGTTCTACTGCAACTACAAACAAAGCTGTTATTTACTGAACTGCAAGGTGACTTGCCAGAAGGTGTGGACAAACAGTGTTTCTGTACAGAGGTAAATGGTAATGAAAATAGTTCATAACACACTATTTGTATTACAGCATTTTCAACAACATTACTAGCACAGAATGGTAATAAGATCCAGCAGTTTTATCAGAGAAGTTTATAGGATTTAACCTTTACTGTCTGAAGGCTGGGGACTCAAATTCCCTATATAAGTGACAACATCTGAAATTAAAATATCTTCTTTGCAGAACATCTTATATATGCCTTACATGCAGTACACACAAACACTTACCTACTGTTAGGTACAGTGCGTATAACACCAAGGGGTAAAACACTCGGTCAACTGTCGACAAGATCCACATTTTGCGAATCCAGTTTTGGAAGAAATTGCTTGACAATCTAGGCCTCTGGAGCTTACGAGCTGAAATATGACAAGAAATGGATCATTATTAAACAGAAATAATAACAATGAGAAAGTGGAGATTCAGCTCCATGTATTCTTAACTTTGGCACAAGATAGAGGCAGTTTGGTAGCTACAGAGTCTAGATAATTTCCCCTGAGGTAAATAGCCTGAAGGCTTTTTGGATTCCAGAAATACACATCAGCTAATGTGGTTAACAAGGGGTACAGAAGAAAGTGAGGTGCTTTCTCTGTCTTTCTACATAAAAGTGATTGTCATCTGGGTTATGAAACAGTGTAGTTTGGTAGTTACATACATTGCAGGCATGTGCTGTCTCTTCAAGGTAGAAGCTACCCTGAAGATGAAGGCAGCACATCCCTCTGAAACACTGGTACGTATCTACCACTACAGCGTCACATACCACAAGGTGTCACCTTAATATTCACTGCTGTGAGATGCTCAAAATCCCTCATTATCTGTGCTTGTAACTCAAGTCACTTGTTTCTTGCTTGTTGTGTGGCTTCTCAAACAGAGTACCCTCATACACATGCAGACACAGTGTGTCAATTAGATGTGACAGCAGATATTTCTATTACGTTTAACCAATAAACGCACAAAGTATTTATTGATACTTATTTATTCCTTATACTTCCAACATGTTTCAATACCCAAGTATCACCATCATGGAGCTGTTCATGTGCTAAAGGTACAAGCCAGTGGACTATGATCGATTATTACATGCAGGTGTTACAAATTAAAATATCAGAACATTAAAACATTGTAAAATACAGCAAGCTGATACACTTCTTAAGTTAATTTAATTAATTATAATCATTGCATGATCTCTATTAATCATGTATATGGTGGCTTTATATACAGACTTCTATGTCTGGTTTTACATTCCTTGAGGTATGTTGGTTAAATGTAATAGAAATCTACAAATATGCATGGTACACGCTGTATCAAGATGACTGCATATATTTCTGTCTGTGCATACTGCTCTTATTTGGATATATAACTGTTACAACAACAACAACAATAACAGCTACTACTAGTACTACTACTACTACTGCTGCTGCTACTACTATTATATAGTGCATCTCCTCTCCTTTCCCCGATATGACATGAGATAGACGCACCTTTGACCAGCTTATGGAGGTACTTCAGTATACACAGTGGCAAGACACAAAGAGCAAGCAGTGTTCCAAACAGGAACTGAAACTGGAAAATGAAGGAACATTTCACAAATGAAACTGCTCTCAAAACAGAACAAACATACAACAGACACTCATTTGTGGCACATATGGCAGTACTTCCAAGTTTATTCTTGGGTTACGTACTGCAGAAGCTGCAGCTGCAGACTGTTCTGAGAGCTGAATGACATACTGCATTAAGTGTTAATTGAGTGAAGTGGGAAAAGTAGGAGAGGAGAACAGAGACTACCAAGAAACAGAAGAAGAAGGGCTGGGAAGGAAAATACAGATGGAATGGTTTGGTTATAAGACTGGAATGCTAAGCAGCAAAAGTGTCAGACAAGCTACATATGAGAGGGTGCTGATAAGTCCTTAGCCCGACCTACTTCCCGATGTCATAGGACAGAATCAATAGTGTCGGAAATAAGGGTCCGTTCATGTGCTGAATTGCAAGTCTTTTCTTATGACAGAGGCTGAAAGGAAGCATGTCAGGCGAAGCGCGCGATTTCAACAACATGGAGACACGAGCTGTCATGAAGTTTTTTTTTCCTGCAACACCAATTGCCGAAAGAAATTCACGCAATTCTGACAGAAACATTAGAGGAACATGCACCATCATATGCCACCGTCAAAAACTGGGTGGCCCAGTTTAGACATGGTGATTTTTCCACCTGTGATGCGCCTTGTCCTGGACAATCCAAAACAGTGACCACCCAGAGATTAGTGATCAAATTCACGAGCTAATCTTGGAAGACTGCCGGATTTCAGCTAAATAAATAGCTGAGCAACTGGGCATCTCACATGAGTGGGTTGGGTCCATCATTCATGAAGATTTGGACATATGGAAACTCTCTGCAAAGTGGGTCCCAAAATGCCTGATTGCAGATCAAAAACGTCAACGGTGCCAGTCATCTGAGCAACTTTTGGAATTTTTTCGGCGCGATCCAAATGATTTCCTGTCGCAATTGGTGACCGTGAATGAAACCTGGTTATATCACTATGACCCGGAGACAAAGCAACAATTACTGGAGTGGTGGCATAGCGATTCACCCCACCCCCAAAAAATTCCGAGTGCAAAAATCCTCTGGAAAAGTTCTCGCCTTGATTTTTTGGGATCAAGACAGCATCCTCCTCATCGATTATCTTCCAAAGGGCCAAACTATCAATGCGGAGTATTACTCATCTCTTCTGGTGCAATTGAAGTACATTTTGAAGGAAAAATGCTGTGGGAAGGTCACCAAGGTGGTCTTGTTCTTGCATGGCAATGCCCTGGCTCACTGGGCACTTGCAACCCAGAAGAATCTGGCCTACCTGGTCTTCCAATGTCTTGATAACCCATCCTATTCTCCAGATCTGGCTCCGTCAGACTACCACCTGCTCCCTGGACTGAGAAAACAATTCAAGGGTTGCCTATTTTTGTTCGATGTGGAGGTCATTGCTGCTGTGAAGACCTGGTTGGACGGACAACTTTCTGAATTTTTTTTTAGTGGCTTGCAAAAGTTAGAGCAACGGGATAAGAAGTGTATTGAGCTTCGTGGGGAGTATGTTGAATAAACCCTGAGTTCGGTCTCTGCAGTTTGTTTCCTTTTTGGTCGGGCTAAGGACATATCAGCACCCGCTCATATATACAATTTTTGTTAGGAAACCTTATGGAAAGTGACAATTTGGAAGAACAAACTGGAGTAGAGATGGAAGAAAATTATTATTATTATTATTATTATTATTGCAGAAATAAGTAATGTGTGACATAACAAACTGAAAACATGTTTTTCAAGATTCAGTATAATATGTAAAGATACTTGGCAGATCCAGGATAAGAACCACAAAATTATGTAGCTCTTCCTTAACTTGATAAAATTATGGGACTCTGTCCTAACTGGCAGCAGGGGCTCATAATGTCACATCTTGATGTTCTGTCTGATTGGTACTTTTTTAACATCATACAGTCCAGTGCTTGATAAAGTCTGAAAAATATGGTAACTATCTGTTTTTCTATAAGCGGACTGGCCTGAGTTTAATATGTTAATAGTAATTAAGTTATGAAGTTAAAAATATTGTATGCAAAACAACATACAAAAAAGGGAGTATGTAAACTGTAAAAAAAGTGAAGAAACCAATTCAGTGTTCTGCAGTGACTAGCTGTCAAATTTCTTCTTACCACTGTACTGATATTTGACATGAGTGCAAGTCTTGGTAGTACTTGGAAACTCATCCGAGTACCATCCAAGGAAAAAGGCTGTGTGGTGATTTTCTGTCGGCCAGCCACATCTTTTATTATGACCTACACAATAAAAAAGATTCATCAGTCTTACATTGTATACAATATAATCTTTTTCATTTTGAAGCACATATAAAATGAAAACTCACATGTATGTGATGAATACCCACTGCATACAGGTTTGGGTCCCAAGGATGCACATACAAAGGGCCCTGAACATGGGTACAATTCTGCCAACTGCCATCATCCACCTTCACAGCAATGCTCTCAATAGGTGAGAGAGAAAACCCTAAAACCCTGAACATCAGATCAGAAGTGATGTGTCAGTAAGGTCAGAATGCTTACAGCATATGGAGTCTCAAATGATATGTTAGTGATTAAATGAAGAATGTGACATGCATGCAGGAAACAAGAAATACATACACAAATTTTTGCTTGGAATACCTGCAGGGAAGATGTCACCGTAAGACCTGGGCACATACTGGAGGATATTATTAAACTGGATCTTAGAGTAACAGTCTACAAAGACATAGACTAGATTCAGAATTCAACCTCTGGCCTTTGTTATCATGGTTATAAAATTTTAGGTTCCCACAAGACAAGTTATGATAACCAAGTAACCAGTCTTAGTGAATGTTCCCTCAGTTATTTAGCAACAATGAACTGAGATGGGAATGTGGGAGATGGTGACGGTATATCTGAAAAAAACTATCCCAGAATCTGGGAGGAAAGACTGAGTAAAACCAAGGAAAACTTCAGTTGGGATAACCCATACACCAGAGAAGATTTCAAATATAAATTAAAACACTGGCTATAGCATCACTTGAAATTAACAAAACGAGAGGATAGTAGAAGTAAATTAAATGTGACATAGATGGTAATGGTTAAGAACCAAGTTCAGTGGTCAACTCCGTTATTCTCAGTTTTGAACCTTCGGTTACTGTTAACAGCCCTTGAAAGGACCAACCGAATACCTGATGTGTGTAGATTGCAGAACTCTATCAACAGGTTCCCGAGCAGGCATCACAAACAAAGCATGCTTTGGGTTGGTGACTAGAGTAACAGGCCAATCCCCGTGCTTTACATCAACAAATGAAATCATTCCATGGTCTACTGCCAGGACACGATACCTGCAACATATGAACAAAGCAATTTGTTTCAGGCTTGTCACAATGTTAAAGGAACTTTCACATATCTTATGAACAACATCATCCCTTTCTACTATGCTGTCACCCAATGCCACAGTCAGGCTGACAGCACTCCTGGTTCACACTCAAGAGGTTCTAGGTTCAAGTCTCATCTTGGATACTGACATCCTCTCAGTCCCTCTACATTAAATCCTGGAATGGTACTGCAAAATACGCAGCAACCACTTTCTTCCAAATTCTGTATGGTTCATCATTCAAAAATGACCTATCATTGAGTGGTACATAGTCTGAGCTGCTTGGCAGTAATGCTAGTAGTTCCTGTTGTTCTTTTATTCTTGTGGTGGGGTGAGACTATGTCTTGCAACTGCTGAATTTAATGTGCCCACTGTCCAACCAGATGACAGATGAATGAGAATGGAGCATTGGTGGAATGGTAACTGACAGCAGAAAATCATATTACTCAGAAAAAAAACCTGTCCTAGTGCCATTATGTTCACCACAAATACCACAATGCACTGGAACTGAGCCCAGGCCTCCATGATGAGAAGCCATTCATGTTCTGCCTAAGCTGTGGCACAGATAGCAGCAATGTCCACAGAAGCATATGTGCTCTACTCACAACCGGTTGTCCTTCCAGTCACCCAATTCCAGCTCCAGAAAGCCAGCTTGCTGGAGTGTGTACATGTTTGGCACCATTCCTCCCAACGTGTGATAGTGTCCACAGACATAAACAATTGACTCCGGATACTTTGCAATCAAAGCCCTCACACCACCTGGTCCTGAGGCAAGGATACATGATGTGGGATAATGTCCAAACCAGATGATATTATTACTTCCTTTCCTTTTTGCAATATCTGATAGCTTCATAACATGGTCCATTTCTGCTTGAGACAGTACACCCACAAAATTAAATGGGCGACGTGGACCAGGATCCAGGCAAGCATCCATTCCAATGAAGGAATACAATGCTCCACCTTTTTTTATGTGATGCATATACGACTTTGGATGGACTTGTCCCTGAATGGAATAGTTACGATAGTAATTATATTGTGATGTCAGGCCTGGGACATTGAAGTTATCTGAAAGATAAACAAAATTCAGTGACATTAATACTTACAATGCCAAGATTTTGTGCAGTAACTCACCACTACTCCCTGCTAGGGCACACAGCCAAGACTTAAAATTGTGTACTCCATAAAGCAGTACACAGACTTTACCAGGGCATTCTTTTACTTTCAAAATGTCATAGAGGTTCATGGTAAACATATAAATATTATTTAACTTATGCCCATAAGATAAATAAGCCTTCTATGCACCAGTTTTCATGGCAGTCATCACCAATGCTCAACAGCATTATGTGCAGATCTCTTATACTGAATTTCACACAAACTGGAGACTAAATGTGGGAAGTACAGATATAAAATTAATTTGCACCCCCTAAAGAAAGCTGGGCTTTCACTGTTCCAGTTTTCATAAAACCCACAAGCGCCCAATACATTTTTGTGGACACTTCCTGTACTGAGACAATTCATTTACTCCCTTAAGTGAAGTATGGCTTTCCCTGCATAAATTTTCACAAAATTCACAGGTGCTCAACAGCATTACATGCAGATCTCCTATGTGGCATTTCATCCAAATCGGTCAAGAAATATGGAAAGAATGTGTGGATATTAATTTATTCCCATTAGTAAATTGTGACTGTTACCAAAGTGATTATAAGAAAACTCACACTTGCTTCATAACTTTGTGTAAAAATTTCATGAATATGTGACAGTGTCAGTTGCTGATACTAGGTCACAGAAGGCTGTGGTCTCCATACAGGATGTTCTGTCATTACTTCATAAAGAACATCTGAGACCTATGTCATTGTGGCACTAAACTCTATGTGAGTATACATGTTTAATTTCTGAACTCACCAAGTAAATGGGAAAAATTAATTCAAATTAAAATTTAGCAAAAACTTGACGGCACTTTCAGATGCCAAAATTTGTACCCAGAGAAGAATACATAATGAGGAACTTCATTTGTATTCCTTGCCAAACATTATTTAGGTGATAGAATCAAAGGGTGAGATGGGTATGTCATATGGCATGCATAGGAATGAAAGGATGTGCAGATGGAAGTATATAATATTAAAATGTGTCTTAAGATGTAGAATGAAATGGTTGTGAATATGGTAATGAAATTTCAGGTTCCAGAACGTGCGGGGAATTTTGCGACTAGCCGAGAATCTTAACTTTCCAAGAAGGACTCTCCCAGTGAGGTGGTTAGCATTTTCTTGGTGTTGGCACTGAACAAAATAGTGTTTTATATTGCTGAATTTTTATAACTTCTCTCTTGCCATGAATTCATGGTGACAGGAATAATAAATAACATAGCAGATGGTGTGCTTTTACATTATACAATAATTCTGTATCAACTACAGACGTTCATTAACATCAAAACAGACGTGTAGTGGAACGAAAATAATTAGAATTTTCAGAAAGTATATATAAGTACAAGTAGATTGGCGTGGACTGGAGGTGAATGTGGCTCATACCATGGTTTCCTCTGATGTCAAGCCACACAGTTTTTTCCGTCACTCTGCAAGCTTGCAAAATGTTCTTGTACATTTCCCATTCTTCAACATACTGTTGAGATCCCATGTTATCTTCAGACTTTGCATCTGTCAAATCACCTGGTAATTTAAAAACCAAGAAAACCTTGTGAGATACGAGTTTCTCCATGCAGTGACCATGCAGACTAGAGTCTTCTGATGTGATACCACACCATCTGCTAAATAAATATGTCATAACATTTCATAAGCTCTGCTACTGCCATATCCATGATGTAAACATAGACCAGCATGGGTTACACCTCTCCCTATGGCTCACTCTCAGTTCCACCCCCACTCCTCCCTTATGTACATCCCCAACCGCTTTTAACCACTTCTCATTTGCAGATGGAGGCAGACAGTTCCTCTGACATATTTGTACCTATCTGCCACAGAACATGTCATCAAATCCCTCAAGAAACTTTTAATTTGTTGAAGTTAGTATTACAACTCCAAAAATACAAAAATGAACAAATTGTGGTCTTAAACCACCACAGTTGAAATATGAGGATAGTTCAATCCTAACAGTTCTGACAAAGGTATAACATGTTTAACCTACTGTCAAAGATGTCTTTAGGTAAAGGAAGAACATCATCATCTTGTCAAACAGATTACGTACCAGAAGCTAAAACTACACTAGGCTGAATGGCATTCAGTGTGAGGTCACAGAATTCCTTGAGCTGTGTGACACGAGTCTTATCATGGAAAATGCTGATGTGTATATCAGAAATCTGAAAACAAGAAAAACAGCATATGAACTCCACCATTGCGATGCTCTAGAAATTTCATGCTAACATAGCTCATTTTTGTACACCTGTAGTTTCTTAAATTATGCTATCAGTAACTCATATAGGGGACTGAATGATATACACGCACCAACACACCTGTCATATGTATTCAATATATGAGTTAATAAATAGCACAACCATGCGTGACATGTTTTAACCATTTTTAGGTTATCTCTGGCACAAACTACTGTAAATGTTGCACAGGTATTGCTACAGTGAAGCAATGGATTGACCACATCCTTACCCCCCTCTACCAGCGTACATCCTGTACTTCAGGCCAGTTAATTAGCCATTCTGTTCACATGGGTGTTGGTAGCAATAACCATGCAATAACCCATTGTAGCAACAAGCACTATGGTTGACTGACAGATGCCAGGGGGAGTGGGAAGGAACGTAATAGTAGCAAGAGAAGAGAAAGCCCTCATTTCTGTCATCTCCACACTGCACAGATCTCTTTCCATTGTCCTGCTATATATTGAAAATAATGACAAGAAGAGTGATGTGATACAGGTGTCAACCCCATTCACAGGGCCAAAGTCTACAAATGTTTGCACACACACACACACACACTCTCTCTTCATACAGGTGAATCATACCAATGCCATATTTATTCGGCAATAACATACAATGAGTCAACAAGTTTGAAAGTAATGTGGTGCTAACCACAAGTGTGTCATTTGGCTCTGCATATCAACAAATCATTACTTGATTAATGTTTCCTATCACAGTGTAATAACTTATTCATTTGTGCATCTAGTCAGTTAGTATGATGGGGTGCTGATAAGTCCTTAGCATGACCAGGAAGGAAACAAGCTACAGCGACCAAACTCGGGATTTATTCAACATGCTCCCAAAAAAGCTCAATACACTTCTTAGCCAGTTGCTCTAACTTTTGCAAGCCACTCAAAAAAAAAATTCAAAAGGTTGTCTGTCCAACCAGGTCTCTGCGGCAGCAATGACCTCCGCATCAGATGAAAAATGGCGACCTTTCAATTGTTTTTTCAATCCAGGGAACAGGTGGTAGTCTGACAGGGCCAGATCCGGAGAATAGGGTGGGTGGTCAAGACAATGGAAGCCCAAGCAGGCCAGTTTCTTCTGGGATGCAAGTGCCTGGTAAGTCAGGGCATTTTCGTGCAAGAACAAAACCCCTTTGGTGACCTTCCTACACCATTTTTCCTTCAATATGTCCTTCAATTGCACCAGCAGATATGACTAATACTCTTTGTTTATAGTTTGGCCCTTTGGAAGATAATCAATGAGGAGGATGCTGTCTTGAACCCAAAAAATCAAGGAGAGAACTTTTCCAGTGGATTTTTGCACTCAGGATATTTTGGGGTGGGGTGAGCCGCTATGCCACCACTCCATTGATTGTTGCTTTGTCTCCGGGTCAGAGCGATATAACCAGGTTTCGTCCATGGTTCACCAATTGCAACAGGAAATAATTTGGATTGCACCGAAAAAATTCCAAAAGTTTCTCAGACGATTGGCACTGTTCACGTTTTTGATCCTCATTCAGGCATTTCAGGACCCACTTTGCGGACAGCTTCTGCATGTCCAAATCTTCATGAATGATGGACCCAACCCGCTCACGTGTCACGTGAGATGCCCAGTTGCTCAGCTACTGATTTAGCCAAAATCCGGCGATCTTCCAAGATTAGCTCATGAATATGATCACTGATCTCCCAGATGGTCACTGTTTTGGGTTGTCCAGGATGAGGCGCATCACAGGTGCAAAAATCACATTTAAACTGGGCCACCCAGATTTTGATGGTGGCATACGATGGTGCATGTTCCTCTAATGTTTCTGTCACAATGGCATGAATTTCCTATGGCACTTTGCCTTGCAGGACAAAAAAAAAAAAACTTGATGACAGCTCGCATCTCCATGTTGTTGAAATCGCGCGTGTCGCCTGACATGCTTCCTTTCAGCTTCCGTAACAAGAAAAGACTTGCAATTCGGCACATGAATAGACCCCTCTTTCCAACGACACTATCGATTCTGTCCTATGACATCGGGAAGTAGGTCGGGCTAAGGAATTATCAGCACACTCTCATAGTAACTGGGACTGTCTGTCATCCCCAACTGTCAACACAAATTCTTTTGTGACTTTCATCACCATACCCCCCTCCCCCCCATCACCATCCCCCCCTTCTGGGGTCCTACCTTAAACCTTTTCCTTATGAAATCTGACAGTAAAATCTGTAACATCACCTTCCTCCCTCTGCTTTCATGAAATAAAGGTTTTTATGGTCGAATTCAGTTGGAAGAATGTGACTTTAATGAACCAACATAGATAATGGATCAATTTAATGACTGTGACTCTTTGCCGTCATTAATTTCTTTATATAACAACATTCTGACTTCACAAATATCGGGATAATTAAAAATAACAGTGTGAGGACACTTACGAGGGTCGTAGCCTACTTTCAGGTACACTTTACACCACCATGCAGAAGCAAGCAAGGAAGCAAGCAAGCAAGAAGAAGAAAAAAACCTTGCCCCTTTGTAATTAAACTAAGTGACAAAGTACTGCTACTGCATAAAGTTGCTACAGAATACCACGTACATATCAGACTCATTCAGAACTTGAAAATGCACTGATGGAGTACAGCAAAATACTGCATCATCAAAGATCACTGACTTTATATTAGTCTTACATGACAAAACATGTAGGGTGGGCTAATTATATAGACTGTAACAATAAATGAATTAATTGAGGCTCTTTTAAACGGTTTTTTAATATCTGAATACAGAAAATATACCGTACACATAATAACAAACCCTGGATTACAACAGGAATAAAAACCTCATGCCAGCATAAAAGAGAGCTTCGTTTGATCAGTAGAGATAGTAATAATTCTAAATTAAAGACGCACTACAAATATCTTACTGCTTAATATTGTCTAAAGTAATTAAAGCTGCAAAACAACTTTATTACAACAATAAGATTTCCAAGTCCAACAATAAAATAAAAACTACCTGGGGGATTATAAAAACAGAAACAAGCAAAACCCACACAAATAAAGGTACTCAACTCATAAATATAAATGGAAAGTTAATTACTAATCAAAAATCAGCTGCATAGTCTTTCAATAACACTTCTTAACAGTAGCCGACAAAATAAGTAGTAAAATTAAAAATGATAAAACTTCATTAAACTATAAACATTCCATACACTGTCTTCATAAAAACTTTATAAGCTCCCCTGTTCAAACATGACACTAAAATACACAATACCCAAAGAATTAGAAAAAATTATCAAATCACTAAAATCCAAAAAACTCTCATAGATATGATGGGATTCCTATGAAAATTCTAAAAGTAAGTACACCTTTCATCACATCTCCTTTAACATACATATGTAACAAATTACTTTCATCAGGTATTTTTTCCTCCCAATCAAAATTTTCTGAAATAGAACCCTTACATAAAAAAGGAGAGAGAACGGATATAACCAATTTTAGACCTCCAGCTTTACTTACATCCTTTTCAAAGATTCTGGAAAAATTTATATATGCAAGATTGTACGAACACATCAACCAAAATAATATATTAGCAACCGAACAATATGGCTTCAGAAATAATGCCTCAACTGAAAAAGCCTCCTTCAAACTCATAAATGAAATATTACTAGCACTTAATAATAAATTAACAGTTGGTAGAATATTTTGTGACTTAGAAAAAGCATTCAACTCTGTAAACCATGATATACTATTGTCAAAATGTGAATTTTATGGATTCAGGGGCAAAACCAATGCACTGCTAAAATCTTAAGTCAGTGACAGATATCAGAGAGTACTAATAAATAATAGCTTTTCTAATAATACTACTTTTTAGAATGGGGCAAAATAAAACACGGTGTTCCTCAGGGTTCAATATGTGGTCCTTTGTTCTTCTTAATCTATATAAATGATCTTCCGAATATAATAGCCGACCCATCAAAACCAGTTCTATTTGCAGATGACACAAGCATAATAATTGCAAATCCTATTCCCTCAAAATTTAAAGAAGATATTAACAATATAATTGATACTATAAATGACTGGTTCAGAGGTAACTCATTATCATTAAATTTTGATAAGACCTACTTTTTACAATTTAGGTCTAAAAACAGTCATGCAATTAGTATAAAACTAAGTTGTGACAATAAAATGATTAAAGAGGCTAAAAATACTAAATTTCTTGGATTAAATATAGATAGTTCCTTGTCATGGAAAAACCATATTGATCAAATGATGTTTACACTAGGCAGAGCATGCTATGCAATTAGGTATGTAAAACATTTTATGTCCCAAGCTACACTAAGGACAATTTACTTTTCATATTTTCATTCCATCCTATCATATGGCATAATTTTCTGGGGTAATTCTGCATACAGCTCCAATATTTTTAAAATTAAAAAAAGGATAATTAGAATAATTATGAATGCCAGAAATAGAGATTCTTGTCATGAGTTATTCAAGAATCTAAAAAATCTACCATTAAAATCACAATATTTTTTTCCCTTTTATTATTTGTCACCAAGAATGGAGAATTATATGAATCAAATTCAGAAATTCATATTATTAACACCAGATTTAGTTCTGACTTACATACTCCAACTGCAAACTTAACAACTTTTCAAAAAGGGCCCTTTTATTTTGGAATCAATGTTTTTAATCACCACCTACTAGCATCAAAAATACATCTCATGACATAAACCAATTCAGATCTGTTTTAAAAAGTTTCCTTCTTATAAATTCATTTTACTCATTGAAGGAATATTTTACTTGGAATTCCAATAGAGATCTTGGCTCAGTGTAATTATGATAAAAGTAAGCATCTAAATATTCTTACATGTAATATAACTCAATACCATTCTATATTATTACTTTTAACTTGAATTCTTAATTCTTAGGTATATTTATATAAATATACTTATATCTAGATGTAGTGACAGATTACACTTCCAACTGGTCCTTAAATTTTGTGTTGTTATTTATTACATTATAATGGATGGCTGTCCACATATTATAAGTTGTGTTGTAATATATAAATTGTAATCTGTAAGTGATGTGTCCAATGTTACATGTGTGACTGAATGGACGAACAAATCAACCAAACCAAACTATTCACGTCACATTCTAAGGTACATAACTGTGGGAAATGCCAGTAAAAGAATTTCGTTTTAAACGAAGCAAGGTAAAAGCACATTCAATTACTTTTAAATAATTTAACCTGGCTAATTATTATTTTACTTCACCGTACAAACCTGAATGAACCATATTAAATGGTCTGGTGCTTTTCCCAACGTTACATTATTGACTCTTGAATCAGTGTTCGGGTCAATGTCTTCATTCTGTCTGTCTGAAGAAATCTTGGGTGTACTTTCCCCTACAGAAATTAAATTTGATATACTTGCAACGAAGACGGAGAACATGAGCACGAAAACAAGAAACAGTATCGCTCTTTTCGAAATTGGCATTTTGTTGCAAATACTGCTTTTGGTGTAACGTGCTGGAGTTCGAACTACACATGTTCAACTCTTCTCAGCACAATTTACACTAATTCAGGGGCGATATCTTGGCACAAATAAAACCCTCAACATTCTTTCCTCTTGACGCGAAACCAATCAACCTAGAAATTGCTTGAAACCTAACCTCACTACTGCGTCTACTACAGCGCTCCTCTCCACCACGGACACTTCTATTTACTGAGTAACATATTTGACACGTAGGTGACCTGTGGGTGGAACCATGAGTCACCTTAGGTACATATTTGCACATGGGAAACAGGTGATACGGTTTGGCTCGCACATGCAGACTGTGACGACGTCATAATCTTCTACGAAAACTCCGCGTCAAAATAATTCACACCAGTTCGGTCCTAATGATATTGTTCTCTAGAGGAAAAAGAGAGGAATATCATGACCATACTCTAATCCATGATCGAAGCCCTCTTATCCACAGATCATCTAGTATACTCTAATCCATGATATGGGCAATAAAAGAAGGGGTCACGGCACCTACGATTGCGGTGAAGTGGGGAATTTTTGTTTTAGCGAAGGGGCGAATGTATCTGTAGTATGTCGTAAATATAGAAGCGATGTCTCGCACTAAACAGGAGACTTTGCTTCTAGAAGAACGTATAGAAAAAATTCGTAAGAGGAATGAAGAATTAAAGAGGCGGCATTTGGTAAGCCCAATTATCCCACAAATTGATTATCTGTTGCTATTGTTTCGTGTTAATTCTATGACTAGCTCCAGTCTCTCAGTCACTATGTGTGCTCATTGCCCTGTTCCTTTTGTATGGCTATTTTTAATGTGTGTGTGTTGCATGTTGCGGGTTTTTATAGAGGAATGTGACAATAGTTTCATAATAGAACATTCCGTTATCAATATTTGCAAGGAATAGTCCGATGACTGCTTACCATCAGCCGACACATGTAGCGTTTTATTGTTAAAACAAAGATTTACGTTAGTCTGGAATACGATTGATTTTAATCCTGTAAACGAAAATACAATATTTTTGTATTATAGTCTTTATGAACTGCTTTATGGAGTTCATACGCCCTGTAGTGCCATTTAATGTACTGTTGTGAGAATTGGAACACGGACTTCTCACAGTTAGCTCTTTTTTTTACCTCTCTTTCCAATTTGTAAGCTTGCATTAATTAATATCTGTTTGTATAGTATTCCACTATCTGTTTTTTGGATACAACTCATGTACTTGTACAATAATTTGTCTTGTTCTGCCATGTTAGTAGTTCATTTTGTTGTCATGGTATGTTGAAGCTAGTGTGTGTGCCCACAGGGGAGAGCTAGAGAGTGAAAGAGAAATTTTGTGGCCCAGGAGAGATGCAGATGTGTGGGAGGCTACATAGAGAATTGCATCCACATCCAGTGTCCGCTCACTAATTTGTTGGAACAGTGAATTGTTTAAGTGACAGAACACACCATTCATGTTTCCCATATTTTGTTTATGTGATCAGAAATATCAATTAAAAACTTTGTTTTGTGGTATAGATGCACAAGTTACTTATGTTGTTGACATTATTTTTCACCATTGCAGTATGTTTCTTTTACTTCACAATCTGTTATGTTGGTATCACAAAGTAATACAGCAATATATACATCTTGCTAGACATGCAAGTTATGATGGGATGGTGTATAAAAGAAATATAATGTTTACTAGCATATTCCATTTGTACACCAACAGTTAGATACTTTGTTGTTAATCAGGTTTTGTTCAGTCAGATATGGGTTGAATTCAGCTTTATCATCACCAGATCAGTTACTAGCATCTGGCACCACCATATTCATATTATGTCAAGTGGATATATTTTTTTTTTATAAGGTCTGAATGTTTTCACACATCAGTATGAGGTTCATTCTGTTCTGCGCTCCATTTATTTGATCAGACTCTCTCTTCTTTGGCCTAAAAATGCCCCTTTTTCTTTGAGGCTTGTAATTTCTTGGAGGTTTAGGGGCTGCATCATTCATCATGCTCTCCAGGTTTTCATTTCATTGTCTTCCATAGTAGACTCATACTCACTTTGATTAGGTATTTTTAAGTTCTGTATTTTTAAATTCTCTGTTTTAGGTACATAAATGTGTCACTGCCATTGCCTTATGCAGCTCTATTAGACACTCTGTCTGTATTTCTCTGTGTACTGGTAAACTCTGTGGACCCTAATTAATTGTAAATCGTTGCAGGAGGTGGAGGCAGACAAACAGAATGCAGCAAAACTAAACGCCTTAGTCCAAATAACAAGTCCAACTGAGGACTGGCCTATTGGAAGAAGGTCATCACCTGATAACAATGGAAGAAACAGGTTTAGATATTCAGAACAGAACAGGTCACAGCAGTCCAACAGCGGCCCTGATAGTTCTGCAAAATGCGATACTTTTGGAGAGGTGAGGAAGATGATGTCAGGATGTTTACAGCATTGTCCATTGGTACAGTCCATTTATAGAAGTTTGGCTGAAACTATTCCACTTTCATGGAAGCTGACTGACCCAATTGTTTTCTCAAAGAAGTTGTTGGAAACAAAAGCAGTACTCCTAGTTCTGTTTAGGAAAGTTTACAGAAGTGGTAACACTTTGACTAGAGATCTGTAGGTGCCTGGTTCAGATCTTAGACAGGACTCTAGCTAGCATAGTTGGCATTTTGTGTGAACTTGTTGGTCACTCCAGGTGAATGCTTGGATAATACCTCAAATTAAAACATTTTTGTAATTTGATTTAATTTGTTACTACAGATATGTGAGTGTGGTTTCTTTTAATGTGTACCCATTTCTGAGCAGATAACTTAATCTTTAACAGCCAGGGTTAGACATTTATATTTTAGTGTACCCTTCAGGTAAGATGTGAATGTTATATGATCCAAAAAAAGATAAAAGTATTAAATACCTAGCATTTTGTGGGAGAAAGAGTGCAGTTTATGCAGCATGTTTTAAAAAATGCTGTAAATTTACTTGTTGCCCAGATATACAGGGTGTTTCAAAAAGAGCTTTACAACTTTGAAAGCGTATAGAAATTTATACACAGGACATACACAAAGTTTTGAACTGTCAAAATGTAGCAAAACACACCGAGTTTTACCTCGGATAGTTATGGTTTTGCGCCCTCAGCAAAGAAAGAGTGTACGGCCCCTTCTTCTTCATGGAGACGACCATTACCGGT
>Ga0123354_10001496_pt1 | contig 28567 bp, 26 predicted proteins | sample TergutLab28metaG_2_FD_97872 | JGI IMG/M metagenome (GOLD analysis project Ga0123354, IMG submission 97872) | Labiotermes labralis P4 segment gut microbial communities from Petit-Saut dam, French Guiana - Lab288 P4 | ecosystem: Host-associated > Arthropoda: Insects > Digestive system > Gut ... | reverse complement strand
GAAGAGAAAAAAACGGAGAGTATATACCATGTTTAAAATATTCAGTACCTATATTTGTTGAATAAATATATAAAATGGAACTTTAGAGGTTAGCGGTGCAGTACGACCACTATAGTTGACATTAGGCGTCAAAAGGTTAATAAACATGTGGCATATAGTAGTCTGTAAGAAGGCAGTGAAGAGTGGGGTGAAAGTGCTTGAGTGTTTTAAGCTCTGTGTTTTTTCCAGGGAACTTAATACAAGCCATTCGTCAGAAGATCAGCATGACTGGGCTGTTGAAAAACCTGAAGCAGAAAGTCAGCCAGCAGCAGCAGCAGAATCTACTGACACTAAGTATGTAAATGCAGCGTGCATTACTTGTTATTTCAAGGAACTCTTTTTTCTCTGTTAATTCTGTTTGTAACTTGTGTGATGGAAGATTTTTAAACCGCCAGATGTGTAGATGCAGATAACAGTATTTTAATATGGGATCAGTGGTATTAGTAGTGAAAGAATGGAATTGTGGCCAACTAGACCATGCACGTGCATGTGCTCCAATTGTGTAACAGATAGCCAGTAACAGCATCTTTGCCCCTTTGGGATAATCCTAAAAGAGCTGCACTTTATAGCCCAAGGAATATACAATCACTGCTCTAGCCAGCTGTTTGTTACTGCAGTTTGTGGAGTATATGGAGGATGACAGGAAATTGAATGATAAAAAATAGGGAATATCTGTTAACAGAGTTTCATGGATGCAAAGTGGAGGTGGCATTATATCAGGGTGTTAATATTTTTGCCACAAAGGCATTAAGTGGTTTTCAGGCCTGAATTTACACTACCTACTTGTTTTTAAAACCTGAAATTCAAGGGCTAGTGTCCTGTGTAGAGGGTTAACAAAATCTTTTCAGCTTCATTAAGGTTGCCATTTGAATAAAAGAAACATAGAAAGAGTAGCTTCTTTACACCACAAGCTTGTATAGAGTTTGGCATTACTATACAGTAAATTCTCAGATTTAAGTTTGAATTGACTTTTCTCATTGTTTACATAATTTTCTCAGTCACTCAGATTACCTGTGAATGAAGCAAATGAATTTTTTGTGTGTCCCCCATCCCCTTCGTGTGGTGGATGGAAGGATGGACAGTTCCATAAGTCATGTGAGTGGTGGTTCTTAAAGATTGATGTATTTTATGGTCCGGTATTGCAGTTGCAAAGCTATGATTTATCCTTCCCCATATCACCGAAATTAGGTATATATTTTTTTATTTGTTCCACCCCTCACACTAGGGCAGTAAAAGAGTGACTTTTTACATCTAGGATCACGGGAACTAAAATAAGAGCAGGGCATATGGCTGTTATGTTGCAGGAATGTATTAGCAAAAAGTTTTTATATCTTGTTTTTTTCCCCCCACCACAAGTCTGGGATTCAGGAATCAAAATTTCCATAGAACATAGTAATCCTCAGAAACAAGGAAGATCCTGTCTATGACTTCATTTATGTCACCACATATATATTTTGTATATTCAGTACTGCACTTCCATTCATTGATATTGCAAAAATGATGTGATGAAATAGAAGCGAATTTTCAGTAGGTTGTTTGGTTCTCCCTCCCAAGACAGGTGTCTACTGTACATAAGGCTGCTGTTCCACTTGAGTAAGTTTAAGCAGCCTTTTGGCTATGTTATTTTCTGCTAAATGATTTCACATACAACTGTTTGGCAGTCCCAGTATTCAGTCATACTGATTCATAATAAAATCTGAGCTTCCATATGGCCATAATTGGACTCTTTCGTCTAGTCCATAAACTTTCTGTGGATTTTGCTGGGCCTAGCCATCGGAGACTTCACTAATTTGCGTTTCATTCTTTTGAACTGAGCTTAATACGCAGCAAAGGATGCCGTTGGTTACTTTGTTGTGTATTGCATTGTGGTTTATTCTTATGTCAGATCATACATGTACAGCAGTGTGTGTAATTTGGGTATATATAGGGACACTGATGCACCTGTTAGTGCTGCTGTTGCTGCTGCTGCTGCTGCTGATGCAGTAGAACAGGAGAATGCAGCGCCAGTACAAGAAGAACCCCGTGAACTGACCTTGGATGAATATAAAGCTTTGAAAGGCAATAGGCAGAAACCGACATACAATATACGTAAAGCTGGTGAAGGTGAGGACCTGACTCAGTGGAAGAAAATGTATGCTCTGAAAAAAAAGGAAGGTGAAGAAGAGGAAGAAGAGGAAGAGGTAATGTAGAACTATGGTAAAGTTTGCATTTGGAGTTACTCAGTGATACATAGAGTGCACATGGAGAAGAGCTGGAGCAGTAATAGTGTGGGGGTTGGTTGTAGTAGTGTTTTAACCCTTATCCTGCTAACGTGGAGAATATGGTGAGCTAATAATGCCAGCTGGCGGCAGATGGGATTTAATTCGGCGTTTAAAGGGTTAATTAGACATTTGGGATTTTTTATCATAAAGGTAGGTTGTGACACTGGGTAGGTGGTTTTTGTTGTGGACTTTGTTATTGTCTTTGGATCTTGATAAGGACAGGGAGTGCAGAGCATAGTTGTCTTGATTTAGAGTGTATTCTTTGTAGTGTTGCATTCCTGTTACCTGTTTGCCAGATTATGAAAGTAGTGTCAAAAGTCAGGAGCATTGTGGAATTACAAATGCCAGGCAGTATTGCAGTGCATGATACTGTATTTACTCAAGTGCAAGATGAGATTTTTACGCTAAATTTAGGGCTTAAACGTGTGAGGTCATCTTGAATTCACATATAAAGCAATGAACCAGACTTTGCCAAACCAAATCTTGCTGAAATGGACCATGCGGAGCCAAACCAAGGCCTTCATCGCCAAATCATTGTGAGATGCGTTCTTCTGAGATGTTTCACAGCATAGACTTGTAATTCCGTACCAACATTTTGGGAAATTCTTTTGGTCCCATCCTCAAGGGTCAGATAATCAAGAACAGAACATGACTGAAGTTAACTGTCATTTTTTGGGGGTGGGGGGACTTTCTCCATCATCTGCTCCTTTCAAGATGCACGACGTTTTGGAAACCGACTGTTTCTGTTTTCAGACAAAGAAGCAACTAACATAGTGTACCCCTTAGAATGAGCCATTCTCATCCTCAGCTACTGTGCACCACAGGCGCAGTAACTTGTTAAGATATGCACCTGAGAACAAATCTAGTCCATGGGTAGTAACAGGAAATTGGCTGCTGGAAAATTAAAAATTAACTACAGGGCTAAAAAATATAACCTGGACCAATTCACGTATTGAAAGCCATAAAATAGCCATGAACTCAGACTGATCAGACCGACACGACACAAAAATTCAAAACGCTTACTTATTTGCTTACTTAATCCATAGAGCAGAGTTCTTGAGAAAGTAACCGATTTTCAGCTAGTCAAGAAATTCCCCGCGTTTCATGGAACCTGAAGGTTCATTACCAGTTGCACAAGTGTCTGCAACCTGTCCCTATCCTGAGCCAGCTTGATTCAGTCCATACCCCCACATCCTACTTTCTGAAGATCCAGCTTAATATTATCCTCCCATCTATGCCTGGGTATCCTGAGTGGTCTCTTTCCCTCTTTGTTTCCTCCTGTATATGTTTCTTCTATCCACCATATGTGTTACATGCCCCACCCATCTCATTTTCTCTGATCACCCAAATGATATTTGGTAAGGAGTACAGATCATTAAGCCGGTCCCGGTGGCCACATGGTCTGAGGTGTGGGTCTGCTGCCTCACCTTTTGAGATTGTGGGTTCAAATCCCACTGGGGGTCATGGATGTCTGTCTGCTGTGAATGTTGTGTGTTGTCAGGTAGAGGTCTCTGTGATGGGCTGATCACTCCGTCCAGAGGAGTCCTACCAACTGTGCATCGTCATGTATGATCTAGAAACCTAGTGAATGAGGAGGCCCTGTCCCACTGGGGGCTGTCACGCCAAAAACAAAGAAACAAACATTATTAAGCTCCTCATTATGTATTTTTCTCCACCCCTCTGTTTCCTTGCCCCTCTTAGGCCCAAATATTCTCCTCAACACCCTGTTCTCAAACACCCTCATCCTATGTTCTTCATTGTGAGCGAACAAGTTTCACGCCCATACAAAAGCACAGGCAGAATTATAGTTCTGTATAGCTTAGTCTTTAAATTTTTGGATAGCAAACTGGAAGACAAAAGATTCTGCACCGATTGATAGCAAACATTCCCTGACTTCAGTCTGCTCTTAATTTCTTCCTGAATAGAATTTTGATTTGTTACGGTTGTTCCCAAATATTTGAACTCTTTCACCCTTTCAAGGGAACTATTTTAGTCTATACTGTGACTTTGTCCTGCATTATCATATTGGGACATGATCATGTACTTAGTTTAATTGGCATTTACTTCTAGTCCATTTTCCTTACTAGCAACTACTAAAACTTTTGCATTTTTCTTTACAGTATGTACACTTCCTCCCAGTGTATGTAGACATCATCAGCATAAACCAGAAGCTGATGTGTACCATTTAATTTCAATCCATCCTGGTTTACCTGAACCCTCATGGTGTACACTAAAGCAAAGTTAAAAAAGCAATTTTGATAGAGCATCTCCTTGTTTCCAACCATTCCTAATAGGAAACATGTCAGACAAATGCCTGCCTACCCAGACTCTGCTGTACATTTTGTATCACATTTTATTAGCCTTAACCATTTTCATGGGGATACCAAACTCAGTGAGAGTATTATACAAGACCTCCTTCCTAACTGAACCATCTTTCTTGACGTCTTTAAAGAGCTGATGCACTGCTTTGTTGTATTCCCATTTTTTCACATGGTGCATTCAAGTTGTAAGGTCTCCTAATTTTTTTCTCGGAAATGGAAGTAGGTACAAACGTTAAAGTTGTTGGAGATGATGTGGCAGTTCTTTAGGTTGGGTGAGACCAAATGGCAACACTGTCCTACCCGTTGAGTGACAGTAGTATTTTAGATACTGAAAATGACGACGTTTACATTCGAAGAACAGCGCGTGATTATCTGATTCCTCCATTTGCATGGCATGAAACCCATCGAAATTCATCAAAAATTGAGTGAGACATGCACTGATGGCGTTATGGACATGAAAAATATGCGTTCGTGGGTACGACAGTTCAAAGAAGGCCGAACGTTGTGTGAAAACAAACCGAAGGAGCCTCGACCACGCACTAGCCGATCTGAAGACATGATTGCGCAAGTGGAACAAATGGTTATGGAAGACCACCGCTTGACTGTGAAACAGACAGCTGCCAATGCCGGCATATCCGTTGGATCTGTGGACACCATCTTGAATGATGACCTGAAAATGCGGAAAGTCTCTGCGAGATGGGTTCCGCGAATTCTGACCGATGAAAACGAGGCTTCACGTGTCGCAATGTGTCGGGCAATGTTATCACGTGACAAGGATATGAATAGTGCTTTCTTTTCATCAGTTGTCACAATGGATGAGACATGGATGCCAATGTTCAATCCTGAAACGAAACGGCAGTCAGCTCAATGGAAGCTCACTGACTCACCACCACCGAAGAAATTTCGGGTTAGCGCCAGTGCTGAGAAAATGGTGGTAGCCATGTTTTGGAACAGCGAAGGCGTGATACTTACTCATTGCGTTCCCAAGAGTACAACAGTGACAGGTCGGGCTTATGAAGATGTGTTATGAACGAAGTTTCTTCCAGCATTGCGTGAAAAAGGCCCAAAAAGGTTGCAGCTTTGTTCTTTCATCACAACAACGCTCCTCCTCATCGGGCGGCTCGTGTACACCAGTTTTTCGGCGACAACAACTTCGAAGTTGTTCCTCATGCTCCATACTCACCTGACCTCGCACCAAGCAATTTTTGGCTGTTTCCAACACTGAAGGACACTCTTCGTGGTCGCATATTTTCAAGTCTTTCCGCTCTTGCAACAGCGATTTTCCGGTGGTCACAACGAACCCCTAAAGAAGCGTTTGCTGCGGCCATGCAATCGTGGCATCAGCATTGTGAAAAATGTGTACATCTACAGGGTGATTACGTTGAGAAGTGACTGCATTTTCAGCTTCCTAGGGTGAGTGATTTTTTTTTAAATTAATTAGGAGACCTTACAACTTGAACACACTACGTATTTAATGAATGCAGAATGTATGATCAGTAGTTGACCTGTTGCATCTAAATCCACATTGATGATCCCCAGTAAGTTACTCTGAATATGGAATTAACCTTGACTGCAGGATAATAGATAAAATTTTGTATGTAGTTGGCAAAGTGATATGCCTCAAAAAAAATCCAAAACGTTAACTATAAAATTCTTAATATCATCTTTGGAGAAAATTATGAATCTTCATGGGTTGAAGTAAGTTTATAAACCAAGAACTATAAATGTATTACTTAGTCATTGTGGATCATAACAACATGGCATCACATCTTACCAGAAGTGTCTGTTAAGGGTGTTACAAGAATATGAGTTTCAACTCGCTAGCACTTCCACGCTAATTTTAGTGCGGTTTTTTGTGAAGCAGTTTTTGTGTGTGTGTCACGGAATTGGAAGAGCGCAATTTTGAGCAACGATGTGCAATCAAGTTTTGTGTCAAACTTGGGGAAACCAGCATTGAAGCTTTCAGTAAACTGAAACAGGCCTATGGGGAGCATGCATTGTCAAGATCACAAGTGTTCAAGTGGTATAAGGCATTTTCAGAGGGATGTGAATCCATTAAAGATGAACTCCGCTCTGGAAGATCTTCAACTTCAAAAACAGATAACAATGTGGAGAAAGTGTGAGCCCCTATGCTGTCAGACCGTCAACTCGCAGTGCGAATGATCGCTAGTGAGTTAAATTTGAACCACACCACGTTCCATCAGATTTTAACACAGGAATTAACCATGAGAAAATTGTGTACGAAGATTGTTCCCAAAAACCTGACAATCGAACAGAAGGACAATCGGAAGGACATGTATCTTCATCTTCTGGAACGGATCCAAAGTGACAGAAATTTCTTGAAGAGCGTGATTACAGGTGGCGAAACATGGATCTTTGAGTACGACCCAGAAACAAAAAGACAAAGTAAGGAATGGCACACATCTGCATCACCACATCCGAAAAAAGCTAGAATGAGCAAGTCAAAAATGAAACCCATGCTTATCTTCTTTTTTGGCAGTCAAGGGATTGTCCATACAGAATTTGTGCCTCAAGGACAAACTATTCATCAGTTTTATTACCATTAGATTCTTGGAAGACTAAGAAAAAGAGTTGTTTGCGTGCGACCAAGCATTGCTAACAATTGGATGCTCCATCACGACAATGCCCCTTGTCACACGGCGATCTCTGTGATCGAATTTTTGGCTAAAAAGGGCATTGCTGTAGTTCCACAGCCCCCATACTCCCCTGATCTGAGTCCGTGCGACTTTTTTTTGTTCCAAAAACTAAAGTTTCACCTTAAAGGATGCCATTTTGGGACGGTGGAAAACATCGAAAAAGCTGTAACTGATCAACTAAAAGCGATTCCGGTTAGCGACTTCCAGAGCTGCTACGAAGAGTGGGAACGTCTCCGGAGATGTGTAGCCTCCCAAGGGAACTATTTTGAAGGGGACAAACTCGATTTGTAGTTTAAAAATAAATACAGTTATATTGAATCAGTTTCATTACTTTATTTACAGACCACATGTTGTGGAATGGCAGTGAAGAGGATGGAAATGTTAGACGTGAGTGTGAGGAAGGTTTTGGCACTTACTGAAGGTAGAGACAATGACACTGATTGGTAAAGGTAGATAGAATGTAACATGCTTATTGTATTATGTGAATGAAATTCATTGAGAAGTATTCTTTCTGAGCAGAGATTTTATTTTGGGGCGGTCGTCTTAGATTAGTCATCTTGCATATGGGTAAATACAGTATGTGGCAGCTACTTCCATCTGTCATATCACACTAGAATGAAAATTATATCACCTGCCCCTGTCTCAGGGTCATCCTTCTTGTATGAAAACGTCTGGCCAAGACATATTTTGGCAATTTGTAGTGATAGAATTTCTTGTTAAGGAAGAAATTTCTGTGTCATATTCATGCACGAATTCAGCTTGCATATAGAGAGGTCTGCATGTGTGTTGACCTTGTCAGACAGTGAGTAAAGCATTTTAAAGATACGAACACATATTTCCAATTACCCCCATAGTCATTGCCCATGAATTGCGTCTGCTGAGGGAATAGGATGTGAAGATCAATGACCTCATTGGAAAGAATTGGCGTGTGGCAGGGATTGGAAGAGGACACCATGCCAGAGGAGATGAGATGGTGGAAATTTTGGTATTCCATAAAGTTTGTTCTTAATGGATTCCTCACTTGCTGACAGAGTGGCACAGTCTTCAGGGAAAAAATGTCTCCTCACAATTGCAGGATCAGTATGCTGTCAAAGACGATGACATTCTTCATGGCATCATGACGGATAACAGCTAATTTCATTGCTTTAATCCAGAAACATTGTAGCATGGAATAGCAGCTCATAACTTCACCCAAGAAAAAAGTAAGCTAAAAATGTTCTCAGCCTGTAAAACCATGGGAACTGTTTGTAGCGTGCCAAAGGATGGATATGGGTCGAGAGTTGGCTACGAAGGGAAACCATCGATGCCTCTCATTACCTTCAGATGGTTCATGAGGTTTCTCATGCTGTGAATGACAAATGTCCTGGGAAGAAGGAGATTATCCTGCAACATGGCAGAGCACCACCCCCCACTGCTAACTCGTATGTGTGGTAGGAATCAGGAGAATGAGGGGGAACTTCTACCCATGCACCCAACAGTTTAGACCATGTGTTCAGGTTTGAGGCCAGCGCTGTGTGACCAGTGAGGCATTCAAAGACCCTGTCCTGTCCGTATATGAACTGCTCAAATGGAGTTCTACCAAAAGGAGTTCTTCAGACCTCTATCTTGGTGGCAAAAATGTATCACTTGGAATGGGGATTTTGCAGTGAAGTGATAACAGGTGAGCAGATTTGACTGACTGGGTATTTTCCTCTTCATAACTTTGTGAGATTTTGGAATTAATTTGCCAGTTACTTTCTGTACTGCTCTTATACATTGTGTCATCAAAAGACTGTAGTCCTGGTAAGGCTGTTACTTTCTGTACTGCTCTTATACATTGTGTCATCAAAAGACTGCAGTCTTGGTAAGGCTATCAGAACCTCACATTTCATAAATTTGCTTTTGACTGCTGTCCAGGAGTATGATGCAGCTGAGTATCCTCAACGTGTTGGAAGGCAGAAGCACTTGTTGGACATAGATATACATTTTGCTGATTCTCGCCGTGGAAGTCGTGGGCGTGGCCGTGGTGGACCTCGTGGCCGTGGTGGTCCACGTGGTGCTGGTGGTGCTTCACGTAATGGAGCTCCTGGGTCTCGGATGGGTGGCTCAGGTGATGGTAGAGGTCCTGGTGTAAGTAGATTCTCTGAGTTGCAGGGGATTCCTTATGTATTTTTTAGGACATTATTGTTTAAAATCTGTCATTCTGAATGCTTAGTGTTGCATATAAAAAATTCTTCACTTGGAGAATCAGGCTGCTGAACAAAGAGATGCTGGCAGAAGTACACTATAACATTATATAGCAGTGAAGTACAAGAACTCACACACACACAACTCAACTTTGGCAATTATTGTAATGTCATATTGTACTACATGTTTTGGGGCCTTCTTCAGGTACGTATATTTGTAAAAATATTGAGGAAATTACATAATACATAATTTTCTCAGTATTTTTGTAAATTCAGATACCTGCTTAATGGCCTTGTAGGGCTGCAATGTAGTATATTATGACATTAAATAGCTGTCAAAAGTTGAGTTGTGATTGACAGTTCTTGTATTTTCCATATGTATGTCATGTCGTGACAGTATGTGTTAGCATAGTACAAAACTGGTAAAAGTATCCATTCAAAGCCCTTGAAAGCAATGAGCTTTAGCATTTTTCCCAGTAACAGCTTCCATTTATCTGTTCCTGACATTTTTGAGCAGTGTAACACATTTATGCAATCCGTTGCTGTCTCTGAACCATACAGTGTTGCATCCTTGCAGCTCCAGTATCTGTCTGGTATGGCATGATAAAACAGGCCTATTTTATGGGTATTGTAGAGCAAATTCCTCTGGCAGTGGACCTCTGACATACACACCTCGTCCAGTTACAACACAGAACCATTGATTGAGGCCTCCTGAACATCTGGAACCTTGCTTTTATGCTTGTGAAAAGGGACTATTAAGCTTTCTCTTGTCTATCTGCATGCAACAGATCTGCTCCCACTAGACAGATTTATATCAAAGCTGATGATATATGAACATTTTTTCGAAAACCTGTGACAAAAACTGAGTTTTATTAGTCTGATGAGCTTAACAGGTACTTTACACAAAGACTTGTATATGTGTATGATATATTGCTGAATTCTTAGAATGTGAAGTGTTTCAGAGAAAAGTAGAGAAAATCAAAACACTTTTTATGTCAAGTAAATTTTTTCAGAAGATTGTGCCATTTATTTGAGATAATTTGGAAAAATAATGGTAGATCCAGACAGGCCACAGGTTACCATATAAAACATTGCATCTTGGATACACACACAAAATAATAGCTACAGTGGTTATGCTGACACGCCCCCGTGTTTATACATATGTTGCGTGTCTTTTTCATGGTGTTGTTTGTTGTCATTTGTGTTATGCCCATTCTTCTAGCAGTTCATCTTGCTGCTGTGTAACATGTGCGAATGTAGATTTCAGCACTCCAGTTGTATCTGTTAGCCAGTGATGACTGGTGCTAGGCTTTTGATTTAGTCAAGGCAGGTAGTTCTGTAGCTAGTTTCAAATCTCTCTGTGGCATCTGAAATTTTACGTAATCCAGCAGAATTGCTGTACTGAATTTGCACGTGTATGTTACTGGTTGCTAAATGGTGCTCACACTTTGGCCACATAAGTCACTGCCCCAGAGAAGTGATCGCAAGCACAGTCACTGCAAGCAGATTTGCTACACTGAATATGCAGGTGTTCATTACTGAGTGACTGCTAGAAGGCGTGCAGTCACAGGCCTGATTAAACGGCATGTTGTCCCAAACAAGCAAAGCAATTTCTGGGTAATTTTCTCTGTTTTTGTTCTTTAAGGTTTGTACAGGGGTGGTGATAAGTTCTTAGCCCAGCCAGGAAGGAAACAAGCTAATATATCCGTCAGAATGGCGTGAATTCCTTTCGTGCCTTGCCTCGCAGGAAACAAACCTGATGACAGCTTGTGTCTCGATGTTGAAATCGCCTGCATCCCCGACATGCTTCTGAGCTTGTTTCTTTCCTGATCGGGTTAAGGACTTACCAGGACCCCGGTACTAAATAAATGGCTGCCCCAATTAACCAGTGGCCTAGTTAACTAGAATATACTGTACTTATTGTAAACTGCTCTCAATTCAAAAAAAACTAGGTATTATACAAAGTGGATATTAGTTAAAATTTGTTGCGAAGAAGTCTAATGGCTTTGCATTTCAGTGTCAACTTACGATACAAGATAGTACATACACATTTGGTAAGTGAAAGGGTGAGCCATTTAAAGCGTGAAAAAGCAAAATATAACAAGACATTAGAGTTGGTATTATGGACTAGTTCTGGCAAGAATGGGCTTTTCATGTACCACTTGTCCTTGTAAAAAAACTCTTGTGTTCAGGAATGTCCGAATCACCAAATTAGGTAAGACCTGAAATGAATGAGGTTGCTGGTAAAGATGGATCACTTAATGTAGAATTTATATCTGGAATAATATTCTAGTAAAGGGAATGTCAATTTCAGTATGGAATTACAAAATAATGTATTTTCGGGTCTGCTGTTTGAGGACGTTCCACAAACTAAGCCATATTCATTGAATTTACCCAGAATGTTCGTAATAGAGTTTTACTATATGGATATTTAAAAATGCTTATACTGCATTTGCCTGAATGCAAGATGACTGTAATCTTACATGACCCCCCACCCGCACCCCAAATAATACACGTCTGCCAACGAAAAATGTATTTATCCAAATCTAGGATGGCACCCAAAAATGAAACATATGATAACAAAAATAGATTTTATCATTAATTTCACAAACAGAGCACGTCAGATTCCATCTGTCTTTACCAATCAGTGTCGCTGTGTTCATCTTCACGGTTATTGCCTTCATCATCTTCACATTCACTCCTAGCATTCCCATCCTCTTTACTGCCGTTCCACTACTATCATTGGTCCCATCCATTGCATTGGATGTACAGCACTTCTTAGCACCCTTAATGAACATGTTTGGTGAGATGTGCCGCCATGCTGTTATGATCCACATTGACTAAGTAATGCATTTATATATCTTGGTGTATAAATTTGTAATTTTCTTTACAGATGGTGTTAATGGTGTTCAAAATTTAATTACATGTTTTCTGGATTTTGTTTTTGGTCTGAACAGTCTGAGGTCAAGGCTGTTTTTAATGTATGGATTGGTCCAGGTTATATTTCTGAGCCTTGTATTTAATTTTTAATTTTCCATTAGCCATTTTCCTGTTACTATCCAGGACTACGAGGGGGTGCTGATAAGTCCTTAGCCTGACCAGGAAAGAAACAAGCTACAGCCAACAGACTCAGGATTTATTCAGCATACTCCCCACAAAGCTCACTACACTTTTTAGCCCTTTGCTCTAACTTTTGCAAGCCACTCAAAAAAATTCAGAAGGTTGTCCGGTCAACCATGTCTTCGCAGTAGCAATTACCTCCGCATCGGATGAAAAATGGTGACCTTTCAATTGTTTTTTTAGTCCAGGGAACAGGTGGTAGTCCAGTGGGGCCAGATCCAGAGAATAGGGTTGGTAATCAAGTCATTGGAAGCCCAGGTAGGCCAGTTTCTTTTGGGTTGCAAGTGCCCAGTGAGCTGGGGCATTGTCATGCAAGAACAAGACCCCCATGGTGGCCTTCCTACAGCATTTTTCCTTCAAAATGTCCTTCCATCGCACCAGCAGAGATGAGTAATACTCCGCATTGATAGTTTGGCCCTTTGGAAGATAATCATTGAGGAAGATGTCTTCTTGATTCCAAAAAAATCGAGGCAAGAACTATTCCAGCGGATTGTTGCACTCAGAATATTTTGGGGTGGGGTGAGCTGCTATGCCGCCACTCCATTGATTGTTGCTTTGCCTCCAGGTCATAGTGATATAACCAGGCTTTGTCCATGGTCACCAATCGTGACAGGAAATCATTTGGATCCCACCGAAAAAATTCCAAAAGTTGCTTAGACGTCTGGCACCATTCACATTTTTGATCCACGTTAGGCGTTTCGGGACCCACTTCGCGGAGAGCTTCGGCATGTCCAAATCTTCATGAATGATGGACCCAACCCGCTCACGTGAGATGCCCAGTTGCTCAGCTATTGATTTAGCCGAAATCCAGTGGTCTTCCAAAACTAGCTCATGAATTTGATCTATAATCTCCACATTAGTCACTGTCTTGGGTTGTCCATGACGAGGTGCATCACAGGTGGAAAAATCACCGCGTTTAAACTGGGCCATCCAGTTCTTGACGGTGGCATACAATGGTGCATGTTCCCCTAATATTTCTATCAGAATGGCATGAATTTCCTTAGGCGCCTTGCCTTGCAGAAAAAAAAACTTGAGAGTTTGTGTCTCCATGTTGAAATCACGTGCGTCGCCTGAAATGCTTTCTTTCAGCCTCTGTAACAAGAAAAGTCTTGCAATTTGGCACATGAACAGACCCCTCTTTCCAACAACACTGTCGATTCTGTCCTACATCGGGAAGTAGGTCGGGCTAAGGACTTAACCAGCACCCCCATGTACATGTGCATATCTTAAGTTATTGTGCCTGTGGTGCACAGTGGTTGAGAATAGCTCATCTAAGGGGTGCAGTATGTTAGTTGCTTCTATGTCTATAAACAGACAGAAACAGTCTGTTTCCAAAATGTCCTGGGTCTTTAAAGAAGCAGATGATGGAGACATTCTGCCCCCCCCCCCCAAAAGAAAAAATTTCATTGAACTTCAGCGTGCTCCGTTCTCTCATATTACCGGACCCTTGAAGATGGAACAGATAGGTTGTTGCAAAATGGCAGTACAGAATTACCAGTCTATGCTGTGTAACATCTCAGAAGAGCGCAGATCTCACATGTTGGCAATGAAGGCCTTGGTTTGGCTCCGCATGGTCTGGTTCAGAGTTGGAGCTTTGTACGCGAATTTAAGATGACCTCACATTTATGCACCAAGTTTCAAGGAAAAAAGTCATTGCATTCAAGTAAATGTGCTGTTTTTAAATATAGTTACATTGAATGTGTGGTGTGAAAGAAGAGGGGGACAAATTTTGTGTTTCTGAAAGATATCTTTGTCTATAAATGTGTCAGAAACAATGAAGAAGGTAAGACTTTCAGTGTGGTTAACTGTAACAGATAATCATGATGAGTAATAATTTTAGAAAAGTGAATGTGATTTTCAGTGCAGAATTACCAAAAATTTCATTTTTAGTCTAGTTCACATTTATGAAGCATTCCTGTTTTAATAAGTGTGGTTTCTTTAATTTTTCCAAAATGTCTTAGGATGGTGTCATCTTACAAAATAATGTGGCTTAGAAAGCATGTTTAATGTAGATTGTTTCCAGAAATCAGTAGAACATACGGACAATTTGTGTCATCTTTCATTGTGATTGTCTGCTTACCATTTCTTATATTACCTATGCTGTAATGTGTACCTGTAAAACTAATATGCATGAGATGAGGCAACATTGAGCGTAGGTAGGTACTTCTGCATTCGTTTTGTACTAACTTCACTGTTTTATTTTTTTCAGTCACGGGACAGGGGTGATCGATTTGATAGGGAACGTGGAGATAGGGCAGAACGTGATTCCTACCAGTCACGTGGACCGAGGCAGAGTGCACCAAAAGTAGATGATGAGCATGACTTCCCATCCCTTGGCTAAGCAGTCACAAGATCATTGTTGATGTTGTAAACCTCAGTACCCCTTCTGAGATCAGAGCTCCTTTAAATACTTATCATTGGAGAATATTTTCCCTTGTACAACTTCTGGAAGTGGGGCTTCCAAATGTGTAGCAATGAAATTTTCATTCATCACGAGGGAAGGAAGTTTTGTTCACTGTTGTATGGATAAGTTGGCTGTGAAGGTGTATGTGGAACCTCATTTGCCAACTTAAAAGTTGCTTACAAAGACTTCCATGCTTCTTCCCCTAGTCAGTCCAGATGTGAGGATTTATTTCATTCAATATGGTGATCAGTCATAACTTCGTAAAATGACAGAGATGCTCTTAGCAAGGTGTCTTTTGAGCTATACATTCTGGAAAATCGTTTGGTTATTGGTTTTGGCCAGAAGTTTTGTCTTACATTTAGTGTTGCATTACTGATGGTGTTCTGTGTTTTCAGATTACATCTTCTGCATTATTATTTCCAATGAAGTTTGCTGTATGTATACAGCATTGATTAGGGTGTGTGCTGTTATGTATACTGTTCATGTTGGCAGTTGACCACTACCCATTAGCCATCAACTTCTTAAGTAATAAGTAAAACTATGACATATTATATTTATATTTACAACTATATATAGAAAATGGATTTGAAATTCTTGTATCCTAAATGACACAAGTCTTCAGAGTGAACTGATAAGTAGATGCTAGTGTCTCATTTTACAATTTTGTATGTTATGGATATCAACAGATTGTGAATCCTAAGAAGCAAAAGTGTTGCATTTGATTTTGTTTTATTCATTGACGCATGTCTGGGCAACACGCGGATTCTTGATTTGAGAATGATTTGTTGTTCAGGAGCAGTTTGTGCGCTCAAGCAAAGTGGATGACAAATGCAGTAGAACAGTGCATTAAGAATTATTGCATGATTACTTGTATTACAGCATAAGACTCATAGTTGTTCATTATGTATACTGTACCACTGAAAAACTCAGAAATTGAATGTTGTATACACAGGCGAGCAACAATGGTGAACACCACGTTGAGTGTAGTACAAGGCATGCACAGTGAGTGATAATGAGGTTGATTTGAAACGCAATATTAAGCATTGCTGGGCAGTGTTGAATGCATAAGGAGGTTTATTTTGTGTTGAACACTGGTGACATAAACAAGTTTTTCTTATTCACGCTGTGTCTCTTTTTTTGTAGCAGGTATGTGCATTTGTAAGTGCTGTTATCCCCATGTGAAATTGTAAATAATGAGAACATTTAGTTGGTTTTTCTTTTGAGCACTGTCATTGCTATCATGTGAATAAAACTTTATTTTCTCTGTGAACATTAACATGGGAAAGGAGCATTATGTGGGCAGGGGTGAGGCTTATTTCACTTTTAACTCGGTATGGTAGGATAGTAAGCTCGAATGAAGTTTGCATAATTTTTGTTGTGCGCTAAATACTGCAATTATTTATGTATAATATGAATAGACGTGGAATTGTTTTCTTGTGCACCAAATGAGTCATATGTTTTAACTTTATTCCTTATGACATGAATACTGGCTGTTACTGGATGAAAGTCATTTTATCCTAGAATATGTCATAGCATTTACGTTAATAAAGGGATGCTTACTTCTATGATAATTTGTGTAAATATTCCACATCGAATGGTGCCTTTGTTCAACTATATTTTAAAATTGTACTTGGCTCTTGATTTGTTTCCACTGTCAGATGTAACAGTTGAATTATTTGTAGGCATAATGACTTCTGGATGAGATGCTTGTTCTAACAGGAAACATTTGCTTACATACATTTGCATTATGACCTTCAAAGTAATTTTCTCCAACTTCATGTGTGTGTGTGTGTGTGTGTGTGTGTGTGTGTGTGGGCGTGCACTATGTTGATGCTGTAGTTGACTGAACAACTGAAGCACTGTACCTGCATGCTGTGGCAGATCATATTGTTCAAGTAATTCATAACTGCATGCAGTCAGAAAGTCCAGAATTTCACTGAGCCAAGTTGTGTTGCCTCAGACTTAATGTATGGGTTCCTACAGTACCATGTTTGGTCTTAAGTTATGACTTAACATCTGTGTGTATTTATCCTAGTACCATTCATTCCCAGATGAGATGTGCACCTCACTTGTTTTTAAGGAAAAGAATGTAAATGTAAAAAATTTAAGCTGTCACTTACTCACTGCTGCCCAGTTCAGAGTCTCCGATGTGCTCATGTGGTATTTATGAGCAGTCTAGAATAATGTGTATGGTATTTGAATAAGTATGATATTTCATTATGTTTGAGGAAATACACAGTGAAAGGAATGTATTTCATTGTGGATACTCTTGGTAAGTGCTCAGCCCGTTATATGAATTGTATGAATTGAAATACAGTGTGTGAAAGTTGCAATATTGTGTAGTTTACGTTTTATTCATTCTCATTTGCTCACTCCAAACTTTGGTCTTGGATACCATTTGCATAGTGACATTCATTTTACTTGATGTTGGGAATCCAACTACCCAGAAGGGAGCTGAAAGTAGAGAAGTGTGGAGTGCCAAAGAGAAAAGGTACAAAGGTAAAGGTAAAGTTCACCCTAGAACATGCAATAAAGGCCCAGAGGTGGAGTAGAGGTATAGATCTACTCTTTCTTTGACCTCATCACTAGATGGGGGTGGGTGGTCAATGCCACGCCTCAGCCACTTTATCCCCCGGGAAAGACCTGGCACCCATTGTAGAGGGGGCTGGGTGGCTCCCAGGTCTGGTCTGGACGGGTGTGGGAAATCTTGCCCCCCCACCAGGATTTGATCCCCGAACCGTCCAGCCCATAGCGAGTCGCTGTACCAATTGAGCTGTCCCGGCCCACGGAGTGCCAAAGAGTATGAAGTATATAGCCTAATGGGCCATGTTTGACTTCTTTTGGCCTGCAGTCATTCATATTCTTTTTACCTTTGTGATTTGGAGTAGGCAAAATGTTCATTGTAGATAGTTTTATATGGAAGGAACTCCAGATGGTACTGATGAAGGTACATGGTCTGCTTTCTCAGATCAGAAAACCCAAAATGTTTTAGAGGCTGGATCTGCCTCTGCATCCTTGGTGGAAATGGCTTCCTATGTTTTGTTTGAAGGCAGGGTTAGACCCAGCCACATTTTATCATTAGAAACTGCATCCAAAATTTCATTTCTAAGGTTCTGTTCTGTATTTTTGAGGACTTGTTCATGGTTTGGGAGTATCTGCATATGGGGACATGCAGTGTAAGTTTGTTTACTGTTTCAAGCATCTGGTGGAGTGAAGCATAGTATTTAAAAGTTGGATGATGGACTAGGTCCATTTTAATAGCCTTTAAAATTAATATACTGTGGGCAGGAAATTATTTCAATTTTTTAACGGCCATCCTGTTGTGTACATATAATCAACATAAAAAACTAAAATTTCAATCAGACACAACCCATTATTATTATTATTATTATTATTGTCAACATTACATGTTTCAATCAGAAACTGATCATCAGGTGTTTCAATTCACAATTTAGAAGGTAAAAAATTTGACTTGTGGGATCACACAAATGATGTAAAGTAGGGCTGGTCGCCTTCAACCCACAGGAGGGCCACGTAGTTCATTAATGACACTCCTGAGGGCCGCACTTATGCATATGTATAATAAATTGGGGAGGGATTGATTTCAGTAGTCATTATTTACAAACGTGCTGAAAATACAGTTGAATGACAAGGTAGTAGGCCTTTCTGAACTCAATAAAAAAGAAATATTGGTTTTCTGTATGCTCTCTTAAGAGTGATGAGTTATAGTTTGCAAATATTTTGTCTGCTAATAAAGTATCATATTCTGTAGACCTATTATATTGGTCAAATTGTGTTACTGAAACTTCAGGTGACCGAGAGCTGCATATTGGCAGGTCAAGTAAATACAAACAGCAAACAGTGCAGTATTTTTGTTTGCGAACCTTTTTAGGATGCTTGTTCCTTATTAATATATGTTCAAAGAAAATCAAAGTCAAACTTAAAATTTTTGAAATTGTAGGTCATATATTGAACCGAGTAATTTGCTAGCCACTTATTATTTGATGTGTGACAGGATAAAGGTTGCATGTTGAGTGGTGAACGTCATTTTTACTGCCAGGTTTTAAGGCTTTGATGTTTTCTTTTTCTTTGCCCTGCAATAATATTGGGGTTGTATATTTTGCTTTTGGCTAGCTAAGGTGTAACTTAGATTTTTCATATTAGGAAATGTGTTCTTTTGACAGTCTGTTTCAGTATATGCTTGTCTGCATTTTTATCATCACTACTTTTTACCCAATTTTTGCAACTTTTACACTAAGGTTCAGTGACTTTGTCATACTCTGATGTGTAGTGTGTGTGTGTGTGGCAGCATCGTAGTACTTCATTTCTTGCCTCCATGATCGAGGTTTTTGTGGAAGACAATCAGTGCATCGTAGGACTACATTAGTCTGAATAATTACGTCGAACACAGAATGGTGTTTTTGTCATTTGTTTATTCTTTTACCTTGTTTTTAAGCCTTGTGTATTGAAACACTTGATGATCTGTTTCTGATTGAAACATGTAGTTTTTAAAAGAGTAATAAATGAGTCTGATGGAAATCTTGTTTATGTTGATTTATAAACTTTGATCTCAGCCATAAGTTTTTACTTTTATTTAGATGTATAGCTACAGCTATATAATTTTCATTCTTACATTTCTGAAACGTAATGGCCTGTTGATGGCTGTCTTGTATTGCCAAAACATGGTATTTTACTGCACTGTGTACTGAGGGACTATTTTTATTCTTGCGTATTATAAACTTTAGTCTGACAGGCAGTGTTCTGCGAATGAAATACATCATAGGATAATGGATTACCTGTTTACTGCAACAGTTGTGTGGAAAGGTACATATTGGTTACTAGGAATCCAGTACTGTTTATGTTATGAAGTGCACAAAGCCAAAGACAGAACACAATTGGAGTGGAGATAAGAAGTGGATACGAACAATACATAAGTTTGCATTGTCTACAGTTGTGTAGTTTATAGGGCTAATTGTATGGGAGAATATTTTGGATTTCTGATTCAAATATGTCTTGCATTAGTCATGTTCCTTTGTTGTGATTTGTGTACAGGTTTTAAAGGTCTATGGGAAAAAATTAAAGTTTAATTTAGTTGCAAGAGAAGTATGTGACACCATTTGAGGTTACTAAAGCAGTGTGGTTGAAATGTATCTGCAGGCATATCGTTTTTACGTTTCCATGAAGTACTTCCTAGAATATATGGGCCGGGTAGCTCAGTCGGTATAGCTACTGACTAGGGGATGGACGGTTCGGGATCGAATCCCTGTGGGGACGGGATTTTCCGCCCGTCCAGACCGGCCCTGGGGTCCACCCAGCCTCCTGTAAAATGGGTACCGGGTCTTTCCCGGGGGTGAAGTGCGGCCGGGGCGTGCTGCTGACCACTCACCCCCTTCTAGTGCCGCGGTCATGGAAGAGTAGAGCTCTACCTCTACCCCCCTGTGGGCCACACCGGGCCTGTAACGGGATCACTTTACCTTTTTGCTTCCTAGAATATGCTGCCAGCAAGGCCTGCAGTGCATGTTACAAATTTGGTTGTTGCTTGTGCTGGTGGTGTTTGTGTGTGGGACAATGGAAATGGCATCTTGTCGCCTAAATATAAATATAACAAACTATATGACGGCTTGGCTTAAAATCAGAAAACAACGGAGAAGTGCTTGCTCTACGAATCAACTTTCTATGGCATATTGTGGTGTGGTGTTGTGCAGTGCATCTCAGTGATGACATTGCTAGACAGAAGTGAGGCTTGACTTGGAGAAACTGCCATAGTCCAGGGCCAATCTGGCTGTTGCGTAGACATGAAGTTTCTCTTGCTGTGGGGAAGAAAACCACAATTGTTGTTCAGACAATAACCTAGTCATTATACTTACTTCACCTGTGTAACAAACATAAATGTTTGGAAACTGGAAGCAATTAGAATTTAAAGGTTTGTGTTCGGACTAAGCTTTGGGAATAAGTTGTTTCAGAATCTTCATATGACAGCTATTGAACATTGATACGTAACTGTTCTGTGTGATTGTGGAAAGTGTGTTGAGGAAACAGCATTAAAGTGTATGGACTGAGGGAAAGGAGGCATACATAGAGGGGTCTTGGAGAGGTGTATCGGTGGGGGTTTTGAGTGGATCCCCCCCCAAAGTAAAAGTTCGTGCTTCTCATCGTGCGGCAAGACAGGCGAGTGAGCAAGAACGAAAAGACGTATTTTAATATGTAGATGACCACCAACAACTTCGCTTTGTAGTCAAAAGTTGCTCAATTTTGTGAGCGACTTGAGGAATTCGCGGCTGTAAGTGATGGATAGCTAGAGTCTATAAAGTCACGTTCTTGTGCCGTAGTAACGGCGATAGCTAGAGGCGCTATTCGAAAGTGTGAACATGTTTCATTAGGGTGAGGAGAAGCATTTCGGAAGCCTCGGTATTTTCATGTAGCCTATTTTTGTTTAACGAAGTCCACTCGTTCTTAACCTCTGTATTACGTGGAGGTGAATGGTTGATTTCATGCCCCAGTCGCTCTGTTCCTGGAGATGGAGCGTCCAGTACTACTGGATAGGAAACAGTGGGCCTCAGAACCGGTGTAGATGTTTTGAACAAGAGAAGACGCCATAAAATCCCACGTCTCTGAGCAGATGAATTGGTTGTCTATTGTTTGTTTTCTGCTTTTGAAGTGGAATGTGCTTAGTAAGAAGTCAAAATGTTTCCAAAGACATAAAGTATACGAAGAACCGCTTTGGTTGATTTCGAAACTTCCAATAAAGATATTACAATTCCTATACCGCAATTCATTTAACAGAAAGTTACAGTCGACAAATTAATTGTATGACATCAAAGCATGGCGTAGTGGCTGGCGCCATACGACGGGCGAACTGAAAAAAAAAAAACTATTCATGGTCTGGTCACGGCGTCGCTTGCTCGCCTTTGCCGGTGGAGGAGTTCGCGGAGCTGGGGGACAGGTCTACTGGGTGTGGAAATGTGGCGAGGGTTGGGTGTTGGAAATTCATTGTTACAACGTCAACTGCACTTACGGAGAGAAGACACTAGACCAGGGCAGGCGAACATTTTGAGAACGCGTGCCCGAATTCCTATGAGTTTTGAAGAAATTCGTTCTCGTGTCTTGGGAGTCTTCCATGATTATTGCATTATTATTATTTATGCTTATGATAATTACAATTGTATAATAAATTCATGGTATAATAATTATATTTCCGACAAAGTCCTCCTCGAGTAATGCGAAGAGGAAGGAAATGTGGAAGTACCTTGGGGCTGCTCCTACTTCCTGTTTAAAATTAAGACTGTAAAACATTTTGTCCAATGTAACGTATTCGCCCAGTCACCGCCAGGCCGGCGCTCCTGTGATAATTATCAAGTCGACACTTAGCACCGCTCCCGATTTGTGTAAAAATGTTTCATTCGCAGCATTATTTTGTGGCATCGGTAATTCATACCCAATGTCTACACAGAAGTGTGTGTGTATATATATATATATATATATATATATATATATATATATATACATACATATTCTTCACAATATAAATAAGCTGGTCGGGCAAAAGACATAAAAAATAATGGAAGAGCAGTGGATGCCGCGTGCCATACGTCCGTCAGCCCCTGCGTTAGACCCAACGACTCTGTGGCAGCGTGACACGCTCCTAGCCTACCGTTTGAAAATTCCACTGGACAAAAAAGCCAGCCATCGCCGTATAGCTGCAGTCTGGCGATCGCCTGGCCGTACACTCAGATGTGACATTTATTTCACAGGTTTCCTCTGAACGCATTAACAATTAAGAGTTTGTGTGAATCAGTGTCGCATCTGTTTTTGTATGTGTATGTTCTTAGAGCAGTGAAACTAGTAGGATAACTTCTGGATTGTTGGGTACTGTGTAGCATTTAGTCAAACCGCGATACAGTGCCGCTGTTCACCGCTCGTCACAGAGTGGCGGGATTGGCTAGCGGGTCTTTTCCTTGATAATTGAATTTTTTTTTTTTTTTTGCTAGCAGCCTAATCAATGTTGTTAATACTTCCTCTAGTTATTTACGTGTTGCACCTTTCAGCTGTTTTTTTTTTTTTTGCACTTGACAGATTTTCCACTCATTCTTTTCACGAAGTGGACCACCAGTATCGTCGGCTGGTGGATCTGTCCCATATTGAGGGAAAGTGGTTGGCTGTGTTCTGCAGATAGGTAACAGGACTTTGTTCTCTATCAGTACAGGCCTCTTTATTTCCAATAACACTTCGGCTTAATACAGCCGTTACTACGTACCTCAGTAGTAAAATACAGAATTGGGATAAAAGCCGGCTGTCTTCAGCCACAGTGCCTGCAAGTGGTAAAGTGCATAGTGCCATAAATGGGTTCAAGACCGTCGCGACGGTTTAGCGATTTTTTACGACTTAAGCTGGTACGTATGGTCTTGGTTCAAATACGTAATTGAGAATTTAGGTGTGGTTTGCAGTTATATTAAACACGTTACCAATAATCAAATAAATATAACAAAACGTAACAGCGCATTTTTATTACTGATGACAAGTAATGTCACGACTTCATGGTACACCATGCCGGGATAAATAGTCACATTTTGCGTTCTTATCAAGTTAAAATATTTCTTAAATCGTAATCGTAACAGATAAATGTAACTGAATAAATAAGGGCCCATACCCTTATTTATTTAGTTATATGTAGGTAACGTCATGTGTATTATATCAATACGTAGTGTACAACAGCGACGTAAGAAAAAACGTGGAAAGAAAACAATACGTAACACCCCCCCCCTTCCCCCGGTCTCCCGTACCACTCGAGGGAACAGTTCAAAGATTTGATGTTTATGTTGTAGCATATCGGTATAGAGAGCTCATGTGTCCGTACAATTATTTTAAACTACGACATCTTGTTAAATTTTTATCAATTGCTGTTTTTAGGTGCGTTCATTAAGTGCCACTTCTAGAATGTTAGCATTAGGGTATAATTCTTCGATGTGGAGAGAAAGGTTTGTCTGTAATGTTTCCTTCCCAACTGTTTGTATCGATATTAATATCGAGGTGTTTCGACGTTTTATTGTATTTTTTCGGGGCACGTGAATGCCTAAAAGAAATAGTTTTGCGCGAAAACCAAAATTTGGGGGAAATGGGTATATGCTTGTGACCAAGATCAGGTGATTAAAAAAGACGCCCTAGTTGTGACCCAAGTCTCAAAAGCAGTTGCGATGATCTTAACCTCCGTATATGCAGCACTTCTGTGAATACAGAAATTAATGCAGACGAGGACAGTTTTTATAACAGCGTGATTTTACCCAAGATGGGAACTTTTGGGCAGTTTAAACCTGTTTGTGTCTTCATGAACAAGAACACGAATTGCAAACAATGTGCTGGTAATTTTTTTTTTAAATTCTTCAAACACGACAGTTGTTGCAAATAATTTAGTCACTACATGTTGTAAACGTGATTATACTGGAAATATAACGACATACTGTACGATGATAACATCGGTCTAGTGCATGGCCTAAGGTCAGGTGGCAAACGGAAAAAACACAGAATGTTATATGCAGTGCTGATTGTTCCAAAACCTCTGTTCTGTTGTGGCTGGTGTGAGTTCAGCCAAATAAACTGTAGCAGGGAGTGAGGAAAATTATCTGTCACACATAATTGAATTTTTTTAATTGTAGTTGTAAAGATGTGGACACATGTATCTGAATGGCATTATTTCGGCTACCTTTTTGAAACAGTGGAAGTTTTAGGTATAGAAATAATGAGCAAGTTTTGTTTTGTTTGCCAAACTAATCCAGTCTTATAAGTTTAAAAATGCTAATGAAGGAAGAAGTGGTGGAATGGAAGGTGCTGGTGAAGTCAACATTTTCAGTCTTTCTCTTTTTAGGTGAGATATGGCACAAAGTATCTTGGTGTTGGAAAATTTGTAGCATACCATAGGGTGGTTGCAGAGAAGCCCTAGGGTCCCAGCATATCTGTAGCAAAATTGTAATATGTGGGTCATGTACAGAAAATAATTGCAATAGGATTGAGGAGACACATGCAAGAGAAAATATCCACGAATTTGCATGGCAGCATACATCTTGGAGGTAAACATCCCCTCAGTAAGTCTGAAACAGGCAAGTTACATAATTATTATGGTTCTTCCATAAGGAGAAGTGTCAACAGTTTGGAAGTCATGAAGATAGCTGTGTGGGCTATCTCTTTTCACAAGTTGTCAGAAACAAACAAACCCCAGTATGGACTGTGCACAAGTGATAATAGTTGGTGTAAATTCAAGAGCTATTCCAGCTCAAGGGTTGCGTACGAACATAAACATTCCTTACCACCTGCTGTTACGGACACAAACCATTATTCAAGGACCTGGCTAGTGTACATCTTGCAGTACCATTATCTAATACAGGGTAAAAGTTGGATGTCTTAAAATTTTTCCTTTACTTGATTACATTAACGCAGTTGTGAAATTGGTTGAGGCACTGAACTACAAGCTGGAAGGTTTAGGGTTCAATTCCCTATGGGGTCACTGGGAGTTTTTGTTGACATAATCCTTCTGGTTGCACTATTGCCCTGGCGTCGACTTATTTCTAATAGAAGTGAGTACCAGGGTTATCTTCTGAGGGAAAAGATGGGTGGTGTGTTGGGTTGACAATCTTGCCACCTTTGTGTGTTGATTGTCTAGAAGTTGTGGGAGCCGCAACTTCCTGGCGCTCTAAGCGCCTGTCCAAGCCTGTAAAGGGATACCTTTACCGTTTACTTGACAACATTATGATAGTCAATCACAGAAAGATTTAGGATCATAGTTACAGCAAGAGGTTCTGTGGATACAAGGAATGATAAAGAAGTACTTAAAAATTAAACAGAACTATATGGATACATGTATTATGGACAAGGTGTTTCTTAAGAGCGGGGAATTCTTTATATGATCTTGGTCACATTGATAAACTACAGGTGGTACAAATTCAGATTTTTATCTCATGTAGTTTGTGCGTAATGTGTACCTAAATTAAGCTCAATTTAATGTTGCTTGCATAGACTTAATATGCTGCCTACAAGCTTCCATTAAAATTGTTGTGTTTAGGGAAGTGGTGCAATATTGGACATTATTTCATGCCTATAGGCACATTTATATCATAAAAGTCTTTGCAAATGGTGGCTGGCAGAAGTGGTGGTGTACAGTGCTAGTATAGGGAATTTCTGTTCACAGACTTTCATGGGCACTAAGTGATGGTACCACTAAATAGGGGTGTGCTGTATTGGTTTGTGACTAGTAGCAAGCAGTTCATGAATAATATTTAAATGAAATTTCTAACCTTGTAATGGGCATATAGATCCATTTCTAATTTGTGTGTACAGGTAGTTCATTATGCAAACATCTCTGTACTTTGCATTTTACTATTGTGTGTACAAAATTGTGAAAAGTACATTTTGCAAATACGTTGCTTGTTTCATGAGGTAGCATGTCTTGAATCTTTCTTTATTCTTTTCTCCTAGTTTTTTTTTCACCCCCCAGACATCTCTGTTCAAGTATTTCATGCCATATTTTTCAGTTTCTTTATGCTATTTGTGTGCAACTGGTTTATCTGAGCAGAATATGCTATGTGTCTGTTCATAGTGAGCTGAATGGAACATACATCTACACCATTCATGAATAAAGGTAGCTGATCTCATATACAAATTCCACAAAGTACTGACTGAAGTAGTGAAATGAATGTGCACACTTGTAAACATGACAGTTCAGAGTAGTGATGTTACTTTGTTCACATCACTGGTGTTACATTCAAGGTGAAGTCCCTGTTCTGAATTAAACGTCCTGTACTCAGGTGTATTGCGCAGTGTAGGTTGGCTACACACTTTTGTGACAGGTAAAGGGAGGTTACTGGTCTGATTAGCCATCTGACTGTTTTACTCCTGTGAAAAGAGTCCATGTTACCGCTTGAAATACGAGGCATGGTGGACCGTAGAGTTGGTTTGGGTGGAATGGTGAAAAGTCAAATCTGCCTAACCAGGAACTGAATGTGGATTCTTTCCTTGTATAACATATAGCCTAGACAATATAGAATAGTAATATTAGATTACTGTAAGAATCAAACTAAAAACTATTATCAATCAGTAGTCCAGGGTTAAAGTTATTGAAGCTTGTAGCTGACAATGTACAATATGAAGATGAGGTACTGAAGACCAGATGAAGTGCATGGTTTTACTTGAACACCCATCATACACAGTCATGGTCAGAACATGGGGCACAGTTTCAACTTCATATTTACATTTCATGTTACTTAAGGTAAATTTTTGCAGCTGTGTTATTTTCATGTTGAAAGACGCAGTTGTCAACATGTAATTTCTCGGTGAGTTTTAGTAATATTTTCAAGTTCAGATTGAATCTTATCCCATTGGTATGTACGGAGTTAAGAGCATGAACTGATGAGGCATTCGTGTTGGGTGCAGGTGAACAGCTGCATGTATAGAAAGAATATGAAGGTTTTTCCAGTAGACACATTGATTACTTCTCAGATTCATAAGTCATGTGACTGAAATTTATTTTCATTGACATGTATGAGGGTGAGTCAAACGAAAACCTTAAATAATGCAATATAACTGTGTGTTAATTTTTAAGGTTTTTGGTTGACTCTTCCTTGTACATGATTGGTAAGTTACTGTTGTTCATATGAGAGGTAGAACGTATCTCGAAATGCTGAGGATGTGCTGTTAATGCATATTTCTGGACCTTAAATAGGGTGAATACAAAACTCTTTGCTGTTGTCCTTCCCATTATTTACTCTCATCTGTCACTGCATATATATTTCTTGCTAATTTCATGAAGTGTAGTCATCATAGATGACGGACTAATGATTTCAACCAGCCATGGCCGCACACATATTGGAAAGGTCACTGGTCAACTGCAGTTCATCAATAATACAACACTTGTCAGACAAGAACAGAAAGGCCATGCTTCAAGAACCCATAGGTACCACTAATAACTGCATAGTTTGCTGATAGTAAGTGGCAATAAAAAATTGATTTCCTTTGATTTGGCTGGAATTTTTATTTTGGACACAGATGTGAGAAATTTATTACCATAAAATAATTGCAACTTCAACACGCTCATTCACGCAATGACTATAGAGGTTTTTTTTTAGACCGATAAGCGCCAGCCCGACGCTCCGTTAGCATTACGTCGTACGCCGAGTCTCGGGAAGCTTAACACTCGGTGAAGGTAGCAAGACAGAGATTTGCAGTGATAACAACCTTTTGAAAGTCTAATAACAAGTCACAAGTGCAGCAGAGATGCTGAAAATATAGCCCTTCTGACCGAATGCACTCAGTACAACTGTGGAAGAAGTTATTTACTCTCTGGAGTTCTTCTCCGGAAATTGTTGAAATCCCGCTGTGGGTGTGGATTCTTAGTTCTTCCAGAGTATGGGGGATTTGTTTTATATTCTCTTCCTTTTGAACTTCCACACAAATAAAAGTCACATGGTGGTAAATCAGGAGAAAGTGGGCGCCAAAGACCACCCATTAATTCCGCGGCCATCGAAACTTCTCGCAGGGCTTCGGTACGCGCGCGAACTGTTTGTGTTTTTGCACAGGCTTGTGTGGGGCGGGGGGGGGGGGACCTAAGGCCTTTCTT